>ENA-UENT01000028-UENT01000028.1-marine-metagenome-genome-assembly--contig:-NODE-28-length-119107-cov-4.478618_pt1 | contig 119107 bp, 109 predicted proteins | sample MGYA00237879_ERZ529330 | MGnify/ENA primary metagenome ERZ529330 (study PRJEB26372, sample SAMN05368345) | marine metagenome | biome: cultured habitat; feature: ocean water; material: water; isolation... | reverse complement strand
ACCCTCCTGGACACTCATTCGGCCTGCTACTTCACTCATTGGAATTAGCAACGGAAGGCTACGGTTTGGCAATTCTACGGTTTCGTAGGCTAGACAAACGGCACCACTGTCAATCATCGCGTTGGTTAGTGGCTCGTAAGATGCAAAGTGGAAATAGGTAAATAGTAGTTGGTCTTTCTTTACCAAGCTGTACTCTGGCTCAATCGGTTCCTTGACCTTCATGATCATCTCCGCCTTTTCGTAAGTGGCTTCGATTGTAGGTAGCATGGTAGCTCCAGCAGCTTCGTATTCTGCATCTGAGAATCCACTGCCTTCACCAGCGGTCGCCTGGACGAAGACTTGGTGGCCGCGCTTGCTTAGGGCCATTGCGCCAGCAGGGGTTAGCGCAACACGGTTCTCATTGTTCTTGATCTCCTTGGGAACGCCAATGATCATATTTGTTGTGGTTTATTTAGTAAGGCATGATAATTTCGCGGCAAAGATAATAACTGAGTCCTTTTGCGGAAGTGCTTTTCTTCACCATCATGCATAAAAAAAGCCCGATTCAAGAACGGGCTTTCGGACATAACCATAACAAATTGTAATCTATTTTATTAAAAGCAAGAAGCGTGCCAAAAAAAATATCTGTCCTCTTTTTTCGCTTCCAATTTATCGCTGCCGGATAGCCTCGTTCGCTAATAATATTGCTATTTTGAGCCCATGAAGCATTGCCCACAATGCAATTTTGTCTTGCCAGATCAGGCCCGTTTCTGCATGAATTGTGGAACGGAACAACCTCAAGTAGCAGGTGCCTTGCCCGGGGAGCAAATTGATTGGTCAGGACCAGTAGAAGAACGCGTATTTGAACAGCTTGTAGGGCGTTTGCGAGATCGAGTAATTGCCGAGCAAAATACTGCTCGTATAGACTCGTATCTAGAACGACTTCAGAGCAGCGACTATAAGCTAACGGCAGAACGACGCCTGGCGCAATGGAGTGTGGAATGGAAACAGAAAGGCCCAGAGGAAAAAACGCAAGCTCCAAGAGCATTACGGTATTTGATTGATGACCTCCTTGATTTCTTTTTCATCATTCATTGTTCGGATCTAAACACTGCGGTTCTTCCCGAAAGTATGCTCCAATACCAACATCTTAGTTTGTCAGAGGTAGATGGTGCTAAGCTGGCCATGGATTATCTGGACTTCGACGCTGAAGAAGAACGCGTCTACACCGATTTTGTAGAACTACCTGTCCGTAAGATTCGTAATGCTAGTAAGTACTTCCTTTTCCCAGAACGAGAAGAACGGATCTGGTTTATTTGTGATCAAAGCTTACTCGGCAATGCTAAGGAAGGCTTTGCTATGACGGATAAGGCCTTATACTGGAAGACCGGGTTTCAGCCAGCTCAGCGGGTGTATTTTCACAAACTCTTTAGTCTGAAGAAGGAGAAAGAATGGCTCCTAATTAATGACCTCTACTTTAATGCTACGCCCAGTCTGAATACCAAAATGATCTGGTTGTTGCGACGCTTGGCACGTCTACACCAAGCCAATTTGTAGCCCAGCTTACCAAAGCTAGTAGTCGTAGTATTTTCGACTCAACTTTGCCGACTTACTTTTGGTTGCTCTAATATCTATTATTCCAAGCTATGAAGTTCTCGACTATCTCGGTTTTAACGCTCCTATTCTCTCTGCTCTCTGTCAACCTATTTGCACAGACTATCCAGTTAGAACGCCAGTACCCTACGGTAACAAAGAATGGTGTCTCATCTGTAATCGGTTTTGGCAGCGGCCTGAACAGCCCTCAAATATCCACAGTGGATTTCAATCGAGATGGGCAGCAAGATTTATTTGTCTTTGACCGAGTAGGTAACACTCCGATGGCTTTCCGCAAGAACTTAAGTGGGAATTGGCGTCTAGACCAGAAATTGCTAGCTGGGTTTCCAGAAATCAATAATTGGGCGGTGATCCGAGATTATGATGGTGATGATATTCCAGACATCTTCACCTTTAACCAGTTGCCGGCATCAGGCATTCGAGTTTATAAGGGACGCTATAGCAATGATAATCTATTGGAATTTGATTCGCTAACCTTTAGCGGAGATACGAGAATGCTGCTCTTCACTGTGCCAGGAGGAGGTACCTCCCAGATATTTGTAAGCAACATTGACTTGCCAGATATCAACGACGTTGACTGCGATGGTGACCTTGATGTGGTAACCTTCAATATCAGCGGGGGGCAGATTGAGTTTTATCGAAATCGTTCGGTTGAATTAGGCCACGGTCGTGACAGCTTGCTTTTCCAACTTGCTGATAATTGTTTTGGCGGGATCTTTGAAAGCGGCATTTCTGAAGTGCTAGATCTTGCTGAAACCCAAGGTGAATGCGCTTCTGATTTTGGCCCAGGGGATTTTGAAAACCGTCACGTCGGTTCAACGCTGTTAACCTTGGACGAAGACGGGGATGGTGATAAGGATTTGATCTTAGGGGACTTGTCGTTTGGTAATCTAAACATGTCTACCAATGGTGGCGATTGTGAATCTATCTGGATGAACGAGCAAGAACCATTCTTCCCTTCTTACGATACCTCTGTGGATTTGCCGTTATTTCCAGCTGCTTTCCATCTAGATATTGACGCCGATGGTATTCGCGATTTAATTGCGGCGCCGAATACAGCTGCCAATGGAATGGACTTCAATAATGTGTGGTTTTATCGCAACACGGGAACGGATGCTAATCCTACGTTTAGGCTGCAACAAGAAGATTTTCTAGTGGGAGACATGATTGACCTTGGTAGCCGAGCTAAGCCAGCGCTCTTGGACTATAATGCCGATGGTTTGATGGATTTGGTGGTTGGTAATTTTACCTTCTTCAAGCTGGTTGGACTAAGAGACTCTCGTTTACACCTCTACGAGAATACGGGCACTGCCACTTCTCCTGCCTTTACATTAGTGGATGATGACTTTCTATCAATGACGCAGTTTAGTCTTGATTTGCCGCCCGGTGCTGGTGCACTGGATTTTGCACCCACCTTTGGAGACTTAGACGGAGACGGAGATATGGATGCGCTAATAGGAGAGGGGACTGGACGCTTATTCTATTTCGAGAATACAGCTGGTCCAGGAGCTCTCGTGAGCTTTGGCCCAGGACAGTTTGGCTATATGAATATCGATATCGGGGCATCTGCTGCCCCACAGATCGTTGACTTGAACCGGGATGAGCTACCAGACTTAGTTGTTGGCGAGAAGGGTGGAGCTTTCCGCTATTTTCAAAATGTTGGTACTGCAGAGGAACCGTTCTTCAACGAAGACTTCACAGTTGCGCCAAATGTTCCATTTCTTGGTGATGTAGACGGCCGAATTATTGGTCAATCTACCGGACACTCTATTCCTTTTATTCTTGATTTTGGTGACCGATATGAGTTGTTTATGGGTACGGAACATGGTACGCTTGAACACTACAATAATATTGATGGTAACCTGAATGGAGACTTCAATATCATCTCCGAGAACATCTTCACACATCCGGAAGGTAACTTCTTACACCCAGCTTTCTACGACTGGGATAATGACGGCTTCTTAGAGGTCGTAGTAGGTAATGAAAGAGGTGGTGTAAGCTACTACTCTACAAATATCGCCTTGGATGGAACGGTAAACACCGATAATCTACTACCTGAAATGGCTCTGTCTATTTATCCGAACCCGGCTACTGATCAAGTAACAATAAGCTTAAGCGACGAGGTAGAGGGTGAAGTAGCGTTTCAGTTGATCAGTTCGCAGGGACAATTACTTCGACAACAAGTGCTTGGAGTAGGTACAGCACAAATTGATGTAACTGACCTGCCAAGTGGCATTTACTTCCTGCGTTTCCGATCGAATGGAATTCAACGGACTGAAAAATTAATCATCCAATAACAGTACCAGCGCTTAAGCCACGCTACAAATATCATTGCTCGAACTTGATGTTCATCATGCGGACGAACTGGTGTATCTTCCTACCTTGGACGTAAAACTAGTCTATGCCACGCCCTAAAAACAAGGAAGAGCTTCTCAGTATTGGAGCCAAGAATTTTGATAAGCTATACGAGCTTGTTGATTCCTATTCATTGGAAGACCAGGAACGCTCGTTTCCAGCAGGTACGCTGAACCGGAATATTAGGGACGTTTTTGGACACCTACATCATTGGCACCTGCTTTGTTTAGGGTGGCATGCAGATGCGGAAGCCGGAAAGAAACCGGCATTACCTGCAGAGGGCTATACCTGGAAGACGACTCCTGATCTAAACAGGTTTATCCAACAGAAGTACGCGACTGAATCCTTAATGGTCATGCGCAAGTTATTGACGTCTTCCTACGAGCGGGTGCGTGCATTAATTGATCAGCATACGGAAGAAGAACTTTTCACCAAGAAGTACTATAAGTGGACGGGGAGCACGTCCTTGGGGGCGTATTTAATCTCGGCGACCAGTAGCCACTATGATTGGGCGTTTAAGCTGATCAAGAAATCCAAAAAAGAGAGGTCGGCTACATCTGCATAGTTCTTTAGTCTGAGACTGTGCAAGTTTCGTGACATACTTAATGTGTTTTAAATCAAAGATTTAGTGTCGATGGTTCTAACTTTAGTAGACCAACCAAGCCATGGTCCGCTACGCACTAACTCTGAATTAAAATGCGTCAGCTAGGCTTCGTTCTCTACTTGATTATTATCGTTGTGTTATTAGGAGAAGCAATATTTTGGCTTCTACCAGAAGAAAAGAAAAACCCACCCTATGACACTGCTGTTCGTGACCCACTTTTAGGGTGGAAACCCAAATCTAATTATTCATTTCAGGGCTCAATGCAGAGTCTAGATGGAGCCCAATATGCGGTGTCCTTATCAACTCAACATAATGGCTTTCGACATTTCCCGACTGAGCGGGATCCTAAGCGTGTACGACTCCTTCTTATAGGTGACTCTTATACACAAGCCGTAGAAGTCTCTGATGACAAGACTTACTATCAGTACCTTGCAGACAGTTTAGACTGGCAGGTTTATGCCTTCGGTATGGCAGGATACGGCACCCTACAGGAACTCTTCATCCTGGAAGCTTACCTGGATATTGTGCAACCTGATTGGGTATTGTTACAATTTTGTTCTAATGACTTTATCGACAATGACCTGCTGCTAGAAAAGCATGCGGATTATCAAGTAGGTTTACGACGACCTTACTACAGTGTTGAGAAAGAGGAGATTATTTATGCTCATCCGGAAGGGAAAATTGCAGAATGGCTTGAACGAACGCGCTTCCTTCGGTATTTAAGAGAATGCACACTTCCTTTGTGGGTAGGGAAGCAAAAAGAAGGCAGCAAAACGCTATCGGAGGAGAGAATTAGTAGAGGTAAAGCGAATGACAGTGACTACGCCCGCTCCGTATTCATTACACAACTATTGTTGGAACGAATGAAAAATCAGCTTTCGCGTAAGCAGCGACTAGTGGTGCTTTCTGCGGATAGCTTTGAACCACAATACAGTGATATCAAAGAAATCTGCGACTCCTTAAAGATTCCCTTTATCCCATTTCCAACTGACGAATTCAATGAAATGCGAAAGCAGGGCGAGGTGTATGCACATGACGGCTATCACTGGAATGAGTTGGGGCACCGTTTGGTCGGAGAACAGGTAATCAAAGCGCTAACAGTGGAACAAAAGAATCTCCTTGTGGTCCAAAATAAAAACGATGCTCAATAGGAAAACTAGATGGTGCCCTGGAGCTCGATTTTGAATCCTGGGATTTCTTCTAAGTCTGCTACTTCCTCGAGGTAAACTTCTGCGACTTGTGCTTTGAGTTGAACGAGTGCATCGTCGACTAGCGTTTTGCGTAGAGCGATATCTAATTCAGCAGTCTCGGTGAAGCGTTGCTCTACGATACGGAAAGGGGGCTTAGAAATGGCGTTCATCACCTTGCTCATATGACCGTAGTCAAAGTACAAGGTGAATTTTTCTTCGACTATTTTCTCAATAACCTGTGCTTGACTTAAAGCTTCAGCCGTAGATTTCTTGTAGGCATTGATCAAGCCGGAAGCCCCCAGTAGTGTTCCGCCAAAATAGCGGACTACAATAACAATGGTGTTGGTGAGGCCAGCACTATCGATTTGCCCTAGGATTGGACGGCCGGCTGTTCCACTGGGTTCGCCATCATCATTCGCTCGAAAGTTGTTCTTGTCAAGTCCAAGTCGATAGGCATAGCAATGATGTCGAGCTTTAGGGTGTAGTTTGCGAACTTGGGTCAGGGCGCTTTCTACCTCTGTTTTATCTTCCGCCGGATAGGCATAAGCTAAGAACTTACTGCCTCGATCTTTGAATTCGCCAAAACTGTCCTTGGCGATAGTCTTGTAGGTATCCTTTGTTTCCACGGGCGTGAAGGTACACATATTGCTATTTCGTTGGTTGTTTTGCTGGTATTTGGACCAGTGTTAACGGCTGCGTAACCATTATTTACACTTCATTTACGAGCAATCTGTAGGGAGTTATTACATTTGCAGGAGCAAACCAAGAAACGCTAAGTGGAACGTACACTTCAGCAATACGATCACATCATGGCCAATTGCCGGGACGTCCTCCTGAAGAAACATCAGGACTATGGGTCATCCTGGCGTATTTTCCGTCCAAGTTCCTTGACGGATCAGCTTTTCATTAAGGCCAAGCGCTTACGCAGCATCGAGGAAAAAGGTCAACAACTTGTGGATGATCCATTGGATGGAGAATACATGGGGCTGATCAATTATAGTATCCTTGCGATCATTCAATCACAGCTGCCAGAATCTGTTGGCCTGGAGTTGACGGAAACGCAGGTTACAGACTTGTATGATCGCGAAATTGCAACAACCAGGGCTTTATTAGAGCGCAAGAATCATGACTACGGGGAAGTTTGGAGGGAACTGCGCCTAAGTTCTATTACAGACCTCATCCTCGCTAAGTTGCTGCGGATCCGTCAAATAGAAGATAATGATGGTGAGACGGTAGCTTCAGAGGGGCAAGAAGGTAACTTCCGAGATATCATCAACTACGCAGTTTTCGCACTGATATTAATTGAAGAAGGGGTGGGTAATCCCCAACAAGTGGATAAATTATGACTTTAACATCGCTAGTAATTGGTATTAGCTTGTTTGCAGTAATCCTTACTTTCTTGCAAAAGGCAATGGATCGCAAACTGATCAAGAACTTTGTTTTAAGTTTTCTGCAAAACTTTACCGGTGGCCTATTCATTTTTTCCGGCTTGGTGAAGGCAGTCGATCCGCTAGGTACGGCTTACAAGATGGAGCAGTATTTCGCGGAATTTGAAACGACTTTTGCGGGCACTAAGGCGGCCTTCTTGGCCCCTATGTTTCCTGCTTTAGCAGAATATGCCATTGCTTTTTCCGTCTTCATGATTGTTTTTGAGATCGCGCTAGGCATTGCACTCTTGAATGGGGCTATGAAAAAGGTAGCATCCTGGGCATTTTTCTTGATGGTGCTGTTCTTTACTTTCCTAACTGGATTTACCTACCTCACTGGGTATGTGCCCGAAGGAGTGAACTTCTTCCAGTTTGGACAATGGGGCGATTATGAAGCGACTAGCATGAAGGTGACGGATTGCGGTTGTTTTGGTGATTTCCTCAAGCTCGAACCACGCATCTCTTTCTTCAAAGATATTTTCTTGCTGATTCCAGGTTTCATCTTCTTGTTTTCAGCGAAGTCTTTCCACACCTTGGAAACAGGTGGTAGCCGTGCCATAGCGGTAGGTTCTTCTCTTATTATTTCGCTATTGGCAATTTATTTAAGTGGCTATCCATTGGGATGGCGAGTAATCGCTGTTGTTGGGGTATTGATTGGTGCGCAGTATGTTACCACTAAGTGGGTGGTATGGGCTAGCACAGCCATACTTACACTTTACTGCATGAGCAATTATGTAACTGATATTCCAGAGGTGGATTTCCGCCCATTTAAGGTGAATGCCAATATTGCCGAACGTAAGGCGCTAGAGGAAGAGGCGGAGAATAACGTGAAAGTGCTAGCGTACAGAATGACAAATAAAGCTACAGGAGAGGTCGTTGAATTGGCTTTTGATCTGTACCTCCAGGAGTACGCTAAGTATCCAGCAGAGGAGTGGGAGTTGGAACAAGTAAAATCAGAGCCAACAGTGCCACGGACTAAAATCAGTGATTTTGAAGTAAGTGATTTACAAGGTAATGACCTTACGGAAGACATCCTTCAGGAGGCTGGTAGCAGCTTCATGAATATTGCTTACAAGCTTTATGGTGATGAAACTCGTGAGACCATCATGGTTCCAGATACCACCTTCGGAGTGGATACCTTGATTACGGGGACAGACACAACTTACAGCCAATTTGTGGCTGATGTTACCCAACGCGAGCAGATAAACACCATTTATTCTTGGGACGAGGCCTACTTGGATAAATGGCGCGAAGACTTCCTTCCAAAAATGGAGGCTGCAGCTGCGTCTGGCGTGCGGACTTATGTGATCACTGCTTATTCCGATCCTGAGCGTATTGCCAGTTTCCAAGAAGCACTTGGTACGAGTATCCCGTTTTATATGGCTGATGATATCTTGCTAAAGACGATTGTACGTTCCAATCCTGGACCCGTTCTAATGCAGGGTGGAGTGATTTTAGATAAGTGGCATTATCGCAAGCTACCAGCATTCGAATCCGTATCAGAAATGTACCTTTCTGAATCTCGATAACTCGAAATTGCTGGATATTGCTTTCCTTTGCGGAAGAATACGGATATAAGGATTATCCAAAACGTTATTTGAAGGTATGCTGAGTCGCAGGAACATTAGAGTCAAGGTCATGCAAGTGCTGTACGCTTTGAGCCGGAAGACATCCGAAGATGCTTCTATCAAGGCTGCTAATCAGTACTACGGCAAGTTGGTCAATGATTCTTTCATACTGTATCTGTTTAACCTACTGGTACTAATCAGGGTGGCAGAATATGCCCGTCAGGATAAAATTCGCCGGGATGGAAAACTTCGGCCTACGGAGGCAGATTTACAGTTCTCCTCCAAATTCGCCGACAATGCCTTATTACAGTCCTTGATCAAGAACTTTGATCTGACAAATGCACACTCCAAGTATCGACTTGGTCAGATGTTGGATGCAGATCTGATCCGTAAGCTCTACGTTGACTTCTCTAAGGAGGAAGCCTACCAAAAATACATTTACGAGCAAGGCAATGAGGATGCTGAACACATTGCCATTTTCCTAGAACTATACCGTTTCCTTATCAATAATGAGACTTTTGTGTCTATGGCGGAAGATCACTTCCCCTTATGGATGGATGACAAAAGCTTGGTGGTAGGTGCGATGAAGAAGACCATTAAAGCCTTGCCGGCTGAGGATGATTTTCTTGATGCCTACCGTCCTCAAGATGAAACGATTAAGGAATTTGGTGAAGCCTTGCTGCAGAAGGTACAAGATGCCGATGAAGAGCTCTTATCGGTCATTGAACCCAGTCTCAAAAATTGGGATGCAGAACGCGTGGCCGTTTTGGATATGATTATCCTAAAAATGGCTATTGCTGAATTCCTCTATTTCTCATCTATACCTACCAAGGTAACCCTCAACGAATTCGTTGAAATCTCAAAGCTTTACAGTACCGATAAGAGTAAGGACTTTATTAATGGTATTCTGGATCGCTTGTTGAAGAAGTTGTCGGACGACGGGTTAATCCAGAAGAAGGGTAGGGGGCTGCAAGATTAGAAATCTTAAGTTGCTCTCCGCTATGCTTCTCTAAGGAAAAAGCGCGGAGAGCAACTTATCCTAGCAGTTTATCAGATTCCCAGCTTTGCTTCCTGGATAATCTCTCTTGCTAAGTTCAGAATGGTTGTGTCCTGAAGGCTTACTACGCCTCCGTTCGGTCCGGGCTGGATGTGCTTGCCAGTGAGGGAGCCTTCTTCGAATTTGTTAGCACCGAAGTAATTTCTTACCGTTTGCTCATTAATGCCCAATTCTTTTGCAATACGACTCACACTGCCACTTGGCATGTTGTGCTTGACTTCTCTTAGCTCTTTCCATGAAATATTCATTGGCAATAGATTTAGTGAAACAATAATTCTACCTAAAAATATAGAATTGCCAGAATATATGAAAGGCCTTTTGCGATAAAATCGGAATAAGATTTTAGATTTTGGACAAATGGAGCAATGCCCAATGGCCATCCTCACTACGCACTAAAATAAAATACGAACCGACAGGTAAGTCATTTAGCTTTATTTGGCCTTCTGTTAGCCTTTGATTGAGTAGCTGTTGTCCATGAGCATTGAAAACCGTTGCCTCCCAATTACCAGCCTCATCCGGAAGATTCTGAATATTCACGTGATCCCTGGTGGGGTTAGGCCAGTAACGGAGATCTTCTATTTTCAACGAGGTATCCAGTGTGCTTATGTTTCGAAACAACCATTGGTAGGTACCTGGAAATTCTCGACGCCAGTACCATTCACTGTGAGTCCCGTCCGGATGGGTTTCTAGGAAAAGTTCGGTATCGGCAAATCCTGCCGACTGCAGGGTGTTGTACATAGCATTTAGCTGAGGAACCATGGAAGCGGATTCCATCTCTCCAGCGATTAGCGCAATACGTACATCAGCCTGCTTCCCAGTATTGGTAACAAATTCATAAATATCATCACTAAACCAAAGGCTTGGTGATAGTACGCCCGCACGTCCGAAGACATCCTGGTGTCGAATGCAGGCGTATAATGAGATGAGCCCACCAAGACTTGAGCCCATTATTCCTGTGTTTGCTTGATCATCGAGCGTTCTGTAATTGGCATCAATATGCGGCTTGAGGGTTTCGACCAGAAAGTCAACATATGCTGCTCCATCGCCACCACCATACTGCGGATTAGGCCATGGGGTATATTCGGCGGTACGTTCTCCTCCTCCGTTTTCGATTCCCACTACAATGATACCGTAATCACCTTGCTCAAATAATTCATTGAGACTTTCATCCACTTCCCACTCTCCGGAAAAACTGGTTTGTTGATCAAAGAGATTTTGCCCATCGTGCATGTAAAGGACTGGGTAGGATCGGTTACTAGAATAGTAATCAGGAGGTAGATAAATCCAAATGCGGCGATTGCGATCAAGTTGAGGCATGTAGAAGTCTTCTGAGAGGATTTCTACATTATCAGCTGCCGTACTATTTCCACCAGCAATATCTTCCCATCCTGCAATGGTAAGCGTCTCGGTTTGCATGCCTCCTCCATAGGTGATTTGGCGATTTGGGCGGTACCCTCCCTGCGCAGTTCCTTCTACAGTATCCCAGCTCCCACGAGTGAACTTAAACTCATAAGTGCCTGCTGATACGTCAAGGCTGATCTCGTAAGTTCCAGCACTCACCTCTTGTAAAATATAGGCCGAAGCCCCAGGATCCCAGTTGTTGAAATTGCCGGCTACATGGATGTCACTATCGGCTGGTGTGCTAGCGGGTAGGCTGTTGACTTGGATAATTAATTGGGCACAGAGGCCTAATGGTAGGAATAAGAAAAAGTTAAGGAAAAATTTGAGGCGTATAATTGGCATAGGAAGCGTTATCTTGTATGGAGGCAAAGTTAATTTTTTCCGACTCCCACCCAACCCTTTATTGATGGTGATCGGTCTTGCTAGGCAAAGATTTAACACAGCGATCATCTACGGACGAGCCGGAAGCTAAAACCAAATCAAATGAAGTTTAAGTCTACTTCGCTATTATTCGCGCTCTTATGTTTTATCGTGAGTCTCTCTGCTCAGACTACTACTGATGTATTACACCTAAGAAGCGGCAAAGTCATTACTGGTGAGTTGATATCCTATCAACCTAACGACAAGGTCATTTTCAAAAATGCTGAAAATGGTACTACGCAAACCTATCCCATGGAAGCTGTGCTTCGCGTTCAGCAGTTACCATCCACCGTTGATGAAAGTCAGGAGTGGTGGATTCTAGTTCCAGAACTGGAAGAAATGGAAATTACCAGCACGGTGCAGCTTAAGGATGGTACGGAACATGAAGGTGTTATTACAGCTTATGAAGAAGGTGAGTCCGTGCAATTGACTTTGGAAAGTGGTTCCGCCTTAACCTTCCCAGAATCTGAAATCGAAGGCATTACTTATGATCTACCAGAGGGAACGGACGAAAATGATCAACGTGTTATTAAGGAGCGCGAACCAGTGTTCCCAACACGCCCTAAAACAAAGCCGGTATATGAGTTTCAGGAGACAGGCTGGTTTCATAACACCAGTTTTGCCTTTTCTTTTGGTCGCCGTGAACGAGAGGATGTGCTGATTTTTACACCTTCTTTCGAAGAACGCACTGTGGAAATGTCGGCTATTGGATTTAATGTGCAGCACATAGCTGGCTATCACTTTAATCGCAAGGTTGGTGTGGGTATCGGAGCTAGCTATGATGCTTATGACCTGGAAGATGGCGAGTCTATATTGACACTATTTGGTCACTACCGGGGATATCTTTCTAAGAGTATCGTAGCACCATTTGTCTCTATGAATGTAGGATATGGTTTTGCCTTGAAGAATGACGAGCAAGGCGTTAAGGAAACAGATGGTGGTGTCATGTTTCACCCTGAGGTAGGAGTCCGACTAGGAGCTACTAATAAAGCGAACTTTACGCTTGGAATTGGTTACCGGATTCAGGACGCATACTACGTGCAGGAACGTCCATTTAATGGCAATATCGAATACCGAGACGTACGCTACCAACGCTTATTATTCTCTTTAGGACTTTTGTTCTAGAAGCATATATAAATCGAACGAATAGTACTTGGCCAAACAACAACATAGCACTGAAGAGCGGAAGCTAGTAGAAGGCTGCGTCAACAATGACCGCCGGAGTCAGGAGAAGCTCTATCGAAAGTTCTTTCCGACCATGTATCGGATGTGCTACCGCTATGCTGGTCAAGAAGAAGAGGCCTTAGAAATACTGAACGCTGGCTTTCTAAGGGTCTTTACCAAGCTGCATACCTTTTCATTCAACGGGTCCTTGGAAGGATGGATCAGGCGATTGGTCTTTCACAGTCTTTCGGATTACTATCGAAAGAATGATCGAAAGCTCCGGTTTTTACCGGTGGAGGATTGGGATGCCCCGACAGAAGCCAGCCCGTTGCAGAATCTTTACTTCGAGGATATGGTTAGCTTGATTGACAAGCTTCCCAAAGCTACTCGCGAGGTCTTCTGGTTGTATGCAGTAGATGGCTATACACATGTAGAGATTGGCAAACGATTAGGCATAAGCCCTGGTACTTCAAAATGGCATTTGTCGAACGCTCGTCAGAAACTGAAAAAATTAGTGAACCGAGAATCTCATAATCGTGGACAGTATGCAGGATAAAGGCAGTAACGATCATTTCAACTTCCCGGTGGATCAAGGGTGGGAGCAGATGCAGGCTCAGTTGGATGAGGTGATGCCTCAAAAGCGCCGACCATTTCTATGGTGGTGGCTCCTCGGACTTCTTCTAGTAGGAGTTGTAGGGGGATATGCCTGGTCGCAGATCAACCTTTTTCCTGGTTCAGAAACGGAGGGAAACCCAGAACCAATCGAATCACTAAGAAACGATGAACCTGTCGCTCAGACTGAAATCGAATCGACACTCCATTCTAATACAACCGCAGAACAGTCGATTGACGATACTGCTGCTGAAGAAGTACCTGCAGTGAATGCTCAGGCGCCTATTCAAGATATAGAACGAACTGAAATTACCCGACTAACTTCTTCTATTGCACCAAAAGAAACACATTCCACTACAACTCAGCCAAATTCGAACCAGATATCCGAAGAGCTGGAAGTCATTGCTGCCTCAGAGCATGGGGAGTCCAATGCAGTTGCAGCATCTTCTGAACCGGCTGATTTGACGGAGATAAATAATCCACCTAGTGTAGATCCTTTAAAAACGCGCTCAGTAATTGCAATTGTTGACCAGCTGCAGGCTAGTCCTATTCAACCACTTTTAACAGAGAAAGTAGAATCCACTGACCTTAGCTTGATTGATGTTAAGCAACCTGCTTCACCAGCGATTTATGTCGAAGCATTCGGTGGAGAATCTCTTGTTGACCCATTTCCAAGTATTGCTGGTGGTGTGGGTATGGAGCACAAGCTTGGACGTAATCTTCGATTGAATACTGGACTTCAATATCAGATTCATCGGACACAGCTTTTCAACGGACTGAGCCGATCTGATGCTGTGCAGTTTGAATCTTCTATTGGGTCCGGAGTGCAAAACGGTAACTTTTATGATATCAATGCGGCTTACCGGAATCTAGAAACGAAACGATTCAACGCCTATGCACAGGTGGGGTATCGTATCCACCCACGTATTCACATTGGCCTAGGTGCTCAGAGTGCCTACATTTTCAACGCTAGCGCTAGACTCTCAGGGGAAGATGCTCTTTCACAAGACCCAAATGGTTCCGAAGATCTTGCCGGTGTACGAGTCGATTTATACGATGAAAGTATCGCGGCGGTAAGCTATAGCCAGTTCTCTAATGCTGCTGCCCCGCTAGATGTGCGTCGTTGGCAATGGACGGCGATGGGATCGGTGTCTTATCGTTTACATCCGGCCTGGAGTTTTGAGGTACAGTATCTACGGCACCTGACCAAATGGCCGGCTCAGGGAGAGACCTTCGGTGGACCGCATAATCTCCAGTTTGGCGTGCGCTACTACCTCCGAAAGTAGGGAAGGCGCTATTCGTGGCGAAAAGATCAATTCAGCTTTGGGCGAATACTTATATTTGTCGGAAAGCCTGACTAGATGTTAAATTGCCAAAGATCGCTTTTCGAACTCGACGAGTCTGTTACCTTTCTCAATTGTGCTTACATGTCACCGCAACTCAAAAGTGTGAGTGCGGCTGGGCGTCATGCCTTAGAGCACAAGAAGAAGCCCAATACAATTCACCTGGAGGATTTCTATCAGCCAGTGCAGCGAGTAAAGCAAGAATTTGCTCGCCTAGTCAATTGTCCGGAGCCTAATCGTATTGCGTTGATCCCATCCGTCTCTTATGGAATAGCAACCGTAGCTAAGAATCTGCCAATATCTTCCGGTGCGGAGATCATAATGCCCAGTGAGCAGTTTCCTAGTAATTATTACGCCTGGGAACGTCTAGCAAGAGAAAACGATGCCCGTCTGGTTACAGTGAGCGTGCCTGAAGGTCCTAACAAAGGACAAAGGTGGAACGAGGCGATCTTGGATGCTATCAATGAAAATACGGCCGCAGTAGCCATTTCTCATCTGCACTGGGCCGAAGGCGTTCGTTTTGACCTAGAAGCAATTCGTACAGCAACAGAGCAAGTGAATGCCTGGCTTGTAATTGATGGAACTCAATCTGTGGGAGCCTTGCCTTTCGATATTCAAGCTATTCGGCCGGATGCTTTGATATGTGCTGCCTACAAATGGCTCATGGGGCCGTATTCCACAGGGGTGGCTTATTTCGGACCTGCATTGGATAATGGGGTGCCGATTGAAGAAAACTGGATTAATCGTAAGGATAGCCATGATTTCCGCAATCTGGTGAATTACCAACCGGAGTATCAACCACTCGCTGGGCGTTATTGTGTCGGGGAACAAAGTAATTTTCTCCTGGTGCCTATGTTGGAAACTGCCTTGCAGCAACTTAATGCATGGGGCGTAGAGAATATCCAGGCGTACTGTCGTCAATTGAATGAGCCCTTCCTGGCTGAGTTGAAACAACTCGGGTTCAAAATTTTACCCATCGATCAACGATCATCTCATCTAGTGTGTGTCGGCTTACCGGATGGGGTAGATATGGAAGCGCTGCAGAAAGAGTTATCTGCTCATAAAGTACTGGTGAGTGTACGTGGTCAAAGCATACGGATCGCACCTAATGTGTACAATAATGAGCAAGACTGGGCTCAATTACTTGCCGTACTTCGATCAGTGACCAAAATGACAACCGCATGAGTACAAGTGCTTTAGGAGTAGTGTTTTTTGCCCTGGGCCTGATTTGGTTCATGTGGCGACGGATTAAACCAAACCTGGATCATCTGGAGGATGAAGACATTGAGGACTTCCTGGCGAAGCGCCTGAGTGAAAAGGAGCAGAAGCAAGTCAGAGAACATCTTTTGCGCTGTCCGGCCTGTAAGTTGCGAATGGACGAACTCACAAAGAAAGCGCAAAAGATAAAACCTGATCGCTGGTTGAAAAGGAGATTCTAAGTCTCGAGAATCCCTTCTAGAGGTGGAGAGCGTCTTTACGAGCAAGTAGCACTGCCTCAGACTCCTCGCGTTCTGGATCATCTACACAACAGTCTACAGGACATACTGCTGCACATTGTGGCTCTTCATGAAAACCGACGCATTCGGTACACTTGTCTGGTACAATGTAGTAGAACTCATCAGAAACAGGCTCTTGGCGTGATTCTGCGTCTACGTCACCCTTTTCAGTCGAGTACATACCCGTAACCGAGGTGCCATCATTGATAGACCAGTCCATCCCCCCTTCGTAAATGGCATTGTTCGGGCATTCGGGCTCGCAAGCTCCGCAGTTAATGCACTCGTCCGTAATCATGATCGCCATAATAGAAATGCTTTCGTTTGGTACTATGGGTAAACACCGGATCTTCCGGCTTTGTTTCCGGCCGCAAATTTAATGTTTGCTCAGCATTTGCCAAAGTCCTATCTTGGCGAATGTACACCAGCACATTCAAATGTCTTTTCTTGCCTTACTGATCATTCTACTCTTTGGTGCGGGGCTCTTCTGGTTGATCGCCTACCTACTACGTAATCGGATGCGCCGAACGGCACTCGTATTGGGTGGTATTGGCACTACTATCGCACTATTCTTCATCGGTCTTTGGCTGGTTGAAATATCAGGATGGCAGCGAGAAGGACTCATGAAGCAACTAGCATATGGGCTACAAAAGGAAGAGCTTCAGGACTTTATCGAGCATCAGGAAGACAATCAGGAGACCAGTATCTTAATGATGAGTTTGGCCAGCACTGCTCTGACGCAAATGGCCGAACTAGATCCTACACATCGAGAATTTGTGGTGGAGCAAATGGAGTGGATGGCTTCGTATGTTACGAATGAAGAGCGTTTTCCAAACTGGAAGGCTAAACGAAATTGGGACCAACAATTATTCTTCTTAACTCAAGCTGGGATTATTTTGGCGCATTACCAGCAATTAAGTGCAGATTCTACCTATCAAGATAGATGGACGCAAGTTGCAAAGTTTCTCCATAGTGGTATTACGCGGTCCCAGTACAAGCACTTAGCGTCTAGGCCACAGGATATGGCCCTCCGTCCTGCTGACAATGCCGCAGCGTTATACGCCTTGAAGTTGTATGACGCTTATCATGGTACCACTTATTCGGCTTTGGCAGGCGAAGATTGGAGTAATTACATTCGCAAAGAGCTTCAATATGAAGATACTAAATTGCCTTGTGCTGGTTTCACTACAACGAACCGTTGTCGGTTGAGTCCAGTTGGAGGGTCATTGGCGGTTCTTAATGCTTATGTCTCGGCTGCAGAGTTACCCATATCGACCGATTTCTGGCGCGAATTTCGCTACTACTACAAAGAAAGTTTTGTCAACGTTTTTGGCTGGGTAAATATCACGGCTAGAGGAGAGGATTTACCTGAGTTTTGCGACTTCAGCATGGACCCCATGCTGTGTGGACGATACGAGACTTCCTTTGCTCAATACGCAGCCGCAAAGCGTAAAGACTGGGTTACTTATTACCAGTTGAATAACAGTCTTTTAATGGAGGATTTCTTCCATCCGCCTAACCGATTATGGCAGCAACCGCCACAAGAACAGCTCCGTGGAATGGTCAATTTGGCCGTGCGTTTAGCGGCCGTGAGCAAACCTTAAAGTTTTAACGAAATTTTGGCATTTTTTAAGCAACTTATTCCGCCAGGGATACGTTGAACTTATAGTATAATCTCCCCCGATTATCATATCCCGAATTTGATTTTTCAAGCCAACCCAAGAAACGAAATGATTAAGCTAGAAATCCCACGGAAAGACGAGATTCATCTTGCGATTGTAGACAAATTGACCAACCTTGCACTAGCCCATTCGGTTCGTGTAAATCCTCTACTGAAGTTACCTTTACTAACTGACGGAAAAGCTCGTTTTGAAGGCTCCGATAGTATCGAAGCATACCTGAACGAGACAGAAGAGGAATTGCATACTTGGTGGTACTGCGCGTGCTAAGTCTAGTCGATAGCTCTGACAGCCAAAATCCCTCCTTCAAGATTGTAGACCTGGGTTAGTCCCTGCTCTAAAAGGTAGTGTACTGCCCTGGTACTGCGTGCCCCGCTATGACAGTGTACAATTAGAGGGCGAGTATCAGGAAGGTTGTCGATATCTCCTGCAAGCAGCTGATCAAGTGGTATCAGCTGTCCATCTAGATTATCCTGCTGAAATTCTTTTGCTGACCGGACATCCAACAAGGAATACGTCCGGTTTTCTGTTTTCATCAACTTGTAAGTCGCAGCATCTATGGTTGGTATGGCTTCTCGCGCCGGTAAACCACAGAATTGCTCATAGTCGATGAGTTCTTTAATCTCTATCGGTGCTCCAGCCGGAATCCGGAGTACTCTTTGTGTGAAGTACGCTGCATCGAAAAGCAACAGACGTCCGACAAGCGGATCACCAATTCCAGTAATTAATTTAATGACCTCGTTGGCTTGCATGCTGCCGATAATCCCCGGCAGAACGCCAAGAACACCACCTTCGGCGCAATTAGGGACCTGATCGGGTGGGGGAGGACTTGGGTACAAATGTCGGTAATTGGGGCCCCTGCTGCCATCCTTTTGTATCCCATTGAAAACACTTACCTGGCCTTCAAATCTGAAAATCGAACCATACACGTAGGGTTTACCGCTAAGCAAGCATGCATCGTTGACTAAGTAGCGGGTCGGGAAGTTGTCGGTTCCATCAGCCACAACATCATAATTGGCTAATAAGTCCATTGCATTCTCCCGACTGAAGTAGACAGGGTGGGTAACTATATTGACATGTGGATTAAGATCCAATATCCGTTTGCGTGCAGCTTCTACCTTTAACTCTCCTAGATCACTTTCACCATAGATGATTTGCCGTTGCAGGTTACTGTGGCTGACGCGGTCTGGGTCGACTATACCAATGGTACCTACACCGGCAGCCGCAAGGTATTGTAGCAATGGGCTACCTAAGCCTCCTGCACCGATTACAAGAACCTTCGCTGCTTTGAGCTTAAGTTGACCTTCTTCTCCTAATTGAGGCAAGATAAGATGGCGCGCATAGCGCTGCCGTTCGGTTGGCGTTAGTTGCATAGTTCGAATTACTCTATACGAGTAAAATCAAATGTAGTGGTACTTTGTTTGAAATCTTTATCCAAAACCAGCTTTAAATTCTCATAGACTACACTTCCCATGCTCTGACATTCACTGAAAGCATCCGTTTTGTGGTGATATCCGAGCTCTTTTTTGAGCCGCTCCACCTTCTGTGGAGTAGATATTTGATCTTTCACCATGACCTTGAAAAGATTGGAGGTGCGCCGGATACTAGCCTTTATGCGACTGGCAATTAAACTTCGCTCTTCCATCTGGTATTGGATCATCGTTGGCACATTCATATGCTCTTGCCCTAGGAAAATGATGGGATTATTCTCCTTGAAGTATTTGGGCTGATAAAAACTGTTCCGCCCCTCGTAGGACTGTTGATCAAAATCGATGGCACGGATTCGGTATTGTGATCCCTCAATATCAGGGGTAATATCAACCACATAGTTATACGATCGCATATCCCCTAGTAGGCGAACAAAACAGCGCTCATTGAATTTTACAAACTCCTTGGCAATACGGATTTGATTGAAAACGGTGGTGTCGAGGGAGGACTTAATAAAATCGTCACCGGGGATACCCGCAATGTGTTCTTCAATCATGGTATTACCATCATAGAAGAACATGAACGAATTGGGTGAAAGGAGCTCCTCTAGTTCCAAGCCGTAGATGCGGCTGGCATCAGCACGTTTTACATAGAAGTGGTCATAGTTATCGTTCAACCGATTGATAATACGAATTCGAAAGGGTTTTGTATTACCAAAGGTGCAGTAGTCAATCCTCGCAACGGTCAAATGCTGAAGCACCTCTGTATCGCCATCTGTTTTCAAGAGTGAGTATACTCTAGTTAGGGCCTGGAAGAGATGCTCTCGTTCATACTCCGTATAGTACACCTGCTCCCAATAGGTATCATTGCCATCATGGTCGAGTAGCGGAATGCAGGAATCGTAACGTAAAAGATCATCATATTGCAGCGGCAGTTCTACTGTTCGACCGTAGCGCTTTAAGTAAGCTTCCAGCTCGGGCTTAATGCTGATAACGACTTTCTTTTTTGACGGCTTATTTCCTGCCATATTGCTCAGATTAATTACACTAACGAATAGCTTGCTTGGTGCGAAGCTTGCGCATGTAATACGCTATGAGAAAACTTCCTATTACTGTTGGTAGAATCCATGCTAAGGCTCCAGGTACAACAAAGTTAACATTCACGAAGAAAGCGGTGAAAGCAGATATACTCGCTCCGCCCATTCGGCCGATGTGCCGCCGTAATGCTAAATTGCTACCACCTTCTCTTTTGCCGTACCACTTAAAATCTTCTCTAGCCATAGCGATGCAAATGAGACCAAAGGCAAGCGGCGCAATTGCTCCCATAGCACCCATGTTTTTATAAAAAACTGGAATTCCCATTCCCCAGATTAGCAAACCGAAGAGAATGATCGCCCCACTAGCAAGGTAATCGATCCGATTGGGAATTCCCCCTTGCCGGAATTTCAAATAGCGTCTTCCTGTGTAAGTTAAGTGAAAGCTGAAGACTGCTAGTAACAACAATACCCACTTACCACTAGTGATTGCAGGCATTACGCTGGATACTGCTGTAATTAGCATTGTCCAGTAAAACACGATCCCTGCGTATCGGTGGAGTGTACTCCATTTGGATGCACTAAAAGCAAGAATGCTGGCAAGTAAGGCAGCAGTACCACAAGCCACATGTACAAATAGAAGCGGACGGTAGAGTAATTCTAACATGAGAAGCTAATTTTTCATCAAGTTAGGATCACTAGACCGTCCGCTAGAATCTACCCGACTGAACTGTCGAATAGGCTTACTGAACTGTGATTATTGTGCTCCGGCAATAATTTCGTCTACGATATCAGGATTCAGTAAGGTAGAAGTATCACCTAAGTTAGAGGTATCGCCTGAAGCGACTTTCCGCAAGATTCTTCTCATGATCTTACCGGAACGTGTTTTAGGTAAGCCCGAAACAACCTGAATTTTATCTGGCTTAGCAATCGGTCCGATAATGTCACGGACAATATCGCTCACCTCCTTCTTGAAGGCATCAGTGGAGTCAGTAATCGTTCCGTCAGTGATAATGTAAGCGTAGATACCCTGGCCCTTGATGTCGTGCGGATAGCCGACTACAGCGGTTTCGATAATGTTGTCATGCTCGTTGATTGCATTTTCAACTTCTGCGGTACCCAGGCGGTGCCCTGATACATTGATTACATCATCTACACGGCCAATAATTCGATACATGCCGTTCGCATCGCGTCGCGCACCGTCACCAGTGAAGTACATGTCATTAAAGGAAGAGAAGTACACTTGACGGCAGCGCTCATGATCACCATATGTGGTGCGGATCATCGAAGGCCATGGGTACTTGACACAGAGTAAGCCCTCTACATCGTTATCAGTGAGTTCGACACCATCCTTGTCTACTAAACACATCTGGATGCCAGGTAATGGATAACCTGCGTAAGTAGGTTTCATCGGACTATGCTCACCTAGCCCAGATATCATAATCCCACCCGTTTCGGTTTGCCACCAAGTATCAACGATTGGGCAGTTCTCCTTACCAACAACTTTGTGATACCAGTCCCAGGCTTCCTTGTTGATTGGTTCACCAACGGTTCCTAGGACCTTGATGCTACTCAAATCATATTTGGAAACATGATCATCACCATAAGCCATCAAGGCTCTGATAGCGGTAGGAGCGGTGTAAAACTGATTAACTTTCATTTTCTCGGCCGACGCCCAGAAACGACCTGCATCAGGATAGGTAGGTACTCCCTCAAACATCGCTGTTGTAGCACCGGCTAATAGCGGGCCGTAAATGATGTAAGAATGCCCAGTGATCCAGCCAATATCAGCTGTACACCAGTAGATGTCTCCATCCTTGTATTGAAAGACATTGCGGAAACTGAAGCAGGTATAAACCATATAGCCCCCGCAGGTATGCACTACACCTTTAGGCTTACCAGTTGAACCTGAAGTGTAGAGGATGAAGAGCATATCTTCACTGTCCATCACCTCTGCTGGACAAGTCTTTTCTTGCTTAGGCACTACATCATGCCACCATACGTCTTTGTCACCCCAGCTAATGTCGTCACCTGTGTTCTTATGTACAACAACGGTTTCAATCGTAGGACATCCTAGTGCAAGTGCATCGTCGACTACTGCTTTGACGGGAATGTGTTTAGCTCCCCGGTTGTTGTAATCAGAGCAGATTACCATTTTACAATCAGCATCGTTGATGCGGTCGGCTAAGGCTTTAGCGGAGAATCCTGCAAATACTACACTATGGATAGCACCAATTCGAGCACAAGCCAATACGGCAATAGCTAGTTCTGGAACCATCGGCATGTAGAAACAAACTCGATCGCCTTTCTGGATACCCATTTCTTTGAGGGCATTGGCCGTTTGGCATACACGCTCATACAGCTCGCGGTAAGTAATGTCCTGCACCGGAGTGTTGGGGTCGTTGGCTTCGTACTTGATTGCTACCTGGTCACCGCGAGTTTCTAGGTGACGATCCAGACAGTTCTCTGTAATATTCAGTTTACCACCAATGAACCACTTCACTGCTGGAGAGCGGAATTCCCACTCCAGCACTTTATCCCATTTTTCATGCCAGTCGAACGTCTCGGCCTGTGCAGCCCAGAAGGCTTCGGGATCACTAACGCTGTCTTGATAGACGCGTTGATATTCCTCGAAAGAGGTGATTTGAGTAGTCATACGATAGGTTTTATTTAAATACAGACGTATATAGATGTATATATGTGTAAAGATAAAAAATTTTATTATCCGAACTCAAAAACTTCAGTAATAATATTCAGTAATTCTTGGTTGTCAAACGGCTTTGTTAGGTAGATCTCGCCACCACTTGCGTAACCTTCTTCAAAATCGTCATTTGTGCCCTTAGCAGTAAGGAAAATGATGGTTGTGTTTTCCAGTCGATCGTCTTTTCTAATGGCTTTTGCCACCTCGAAACCATCCAAACCAGGCATCATTACATCCAGGACCACGATGTGTGGATGATGCTTTCGTGCCATTTGAATTCCTTCGGCACCATTGCTTGCTTTAATGACGGAAAAGCCCTTTTGCTGAATTAAGAATTCTAACGCAAGTAAGATGTTTGGCTCATCGTCAACCAGTAAAATAGTTCCTTCTTCCTTCATTGGTTAGCGGCGATAAAATATTTCGACTTTTAGCATTTTACTATAAACAAATGTAGCAAAAGGAAAAGATATTCTGCCTAATCTAATAGATAAAAAAGAAAAATCGGTCTGCGATTATTTGAGCAGTGGCAAGGTTATCAGAAATGAGGTAGCCCAGCCCTCTCGGTCCACTATTTCAATAGTGCCTTGATGTTGTTCAAGAATGTGTCTACAGATGTATAAACCTAAGCCGCTCCCTTGAGGCTTACCTAGTTCATTATCCTCCAATTGTGTGAAGCGATCGAAAATTGAAATCCGCTTGTCGGCGGGAATTGCTTGGCCGTTATTACTAAAGTAGATGTGGAGTTTTTCGTCGATTTCTTGTGCGTCTACTTGTATGATTCCACTATCTGGTTGACAGAATTTTATTGCATTAGACCAAAGGTTAACCAGCACCTGAGTGATTCGGTCTTCATCTCCGAGCACTAGGTACGGCCCTTGGCCTTCGATAGCATATTCAATGTATCGTTCTTCAAGTTGCTGACTGAAGGTCCGCTCCGTGTTTTGGAGGATTTCGTAAAGGTCAATTTCGGTGTGGGGCTGTTTATTGTCCACTGCTTGGATCTTTTCCAGATCCAGAACTTGATTGATCAGCCTAGAGACTCGTTCGCTTTCTTTGACCAAGACATCTAAAAACTCAGTTTTGCGTTCGAGTTCTAAGTCCGGGTTGTCAAACAGGATTTTAGCGAAGGCTTTTATGGAGGTAATTGGCGTCCGTAGCTCATGTGTAACCGTAGAGACGAATTCCGCCTTTAGCCGATCTAGTGCTTGCAACTGTTGATTCGCCTCACGGAGCTCACCGGTCAGTTTTTCAAGTTCATTTCGTTGGTTTTCTAGCTGTCGATTGTATTCCAAGATTTCCTTGGTTTGCTCCAATACAACAAGCATTTCTTCCAGGCTAATGGGTTCCTGTTTAGTGATAGAACCAACCACTGTCTTGGCTGATGCAGCTCCTAGGGCACCGGCCAGCTGTGTTTCAGCGAAATCGATAAATGATGGTGGGGCAATCTCGAGTTCTGACAGATCAATTTGCCTATTAACCTCAAATGTTTGCAGTAGGTTGGCTGCCTTTTGCTGCCCCAAAAAGCGCACTAAAACCATTCGTATGTCTTCGATTTTACCACGGCGCCTAATGATGGGAATTTCCTCTGGGCTTCCCGTATACTTATAGATGTTGACAAATAAATCTGCCTGCGGTATTTCGGTAGCCTCCGGTCTTGTGTATAATGAAATTCCAACTAGAGCCAAGGTGTTTAGCCCTAAACTCCAAAAAGCGGCATGGGAAAACTGGTCCATAAAATCTAAGCCCATAATGGCATTGGGCCGCAATGCCTCCCAACCAAAGAGTCCTTCTTGCAGGATGCCATCAGAGAAGAATCCTGCTTCAATTAAGGTAGGAAATGGTAAGCAGAAGGCCCATACGATCACACCGGTAGCTAGTCCAACCATTGCTCCAAGTTTGTTCGCATTTTTCCAATACATACCGGCAATCAAAGGAGGTGCAAACTGAGCTACGGCTAAAAAGGAAATTAGACCAATTGATACCAGACTGTAGCCTTCACCGACTAGCTTGAAATAGCCATAGGACAAAAGCAATACAATAACAATACTTAACCTCCTAATCTTGAGGAGGCGTACCGGTAGCTCCTCTCGCCATTGGTCAGTGAGTTCTGAACGGATGACTAATGGTAGTAGTAAGTTATTACTGATCATTATACTCAGTGCCACGGTGGCAACTATGACCATGCCTGTGGCGGCAGAGAAACCTCCTAGTCCGGCTAGGAAAGCTAATCCTTGATTACCTTCTAAAAGTGGTAGGCTTAGAACAAATGTATCGGGCTCAATACCTTGATCACCGAGTAGTAAGCCGCCAGCAATAGCAATGGGTACTACAAATATGTTGATGAGTAATAGATAGAGTGGTAATAGCCAACTGGCTGTGGCAATGTTTTTAGGACTTTCATTTTCAACTACTGCCACGTGGAATTGGCGAGGTAGGAGTAGAAAGGCAAACATGGAGACGAGCATGAGCCAAAACCAGCGATTACCATCCATATTTCCTTCAAAGGTGAACAAACTTGAAAGGTCTGGCCTTTCCATTGCTTGTCCGAAGAGATCACCAAAACCATTGTAGAGTCCGAAGGTGACAAAAAGACCAATGGCCAAGAAGGCGATCAATTTGAATACCGATTCAAAGGCAATGGCTGCCACCAGGCCACTATGCCGTTCGTTGGGATCAAGATGCCGCGTACCAAAGAGGATGGCGAAGACAGCTAGGAGAACGGTTACATAAAATGCGGTGTCTTGGAAAAAAGGAAGATCATAGTCCTGTTGATAGAATTGAGGTGTATTTGCCAGCAGCAAATCATAGCTCAATGAGATGGCTTTAAGCTGAATAGAAATATAGGGTATGATTCCTAGCACCGCTACAACTACCGCTAGTAACCCCATCGCAGTGCTCTTCCCATAGCGACTGGAAAGAAAATCGGCGACGGAGGTGACACGTTGATGCTTGGAGATTAAGACCATCTTCCTCAGAACAATGACCCAAACAGGTGCCAATAGGGTAGGACCTAGATAAATAGGCAAGAAACTTGCACCACTATCCGCTGCTCTTCCCACGCTGCCGAAGAAGGTCCATGCTGTACAATATACAGCTAATGACAAGGCGTATATGAGAGGAGAACTGCTCCACTTTGGTCTGTTCTTTCCGCGGTCTTCCACCCAGTAGGCAATGCCAAATAGCAATGCCAGGTAGACCATCGTCACAGAAATAATGAGAACTTTAGACAAAGTGGCTTAAGGTTTTTTTGAACGCAATGTGAAGTAGGTGGCAACAATGACCAGCAACCAAATTAAGAATATTACGAAGTAAAGTTGCGGGATTCCAAAGATCAATTCCTTTTTGCCGAATAGTCGCAAGACGGGAAAGTTGAAACAGATTGCACAGGCAATTGTAATGAAAGCAAGCCTAGCTGATCTTTTGTTTGGCATATGTGTAAGATAAGAAATCATCAAAAAGGCATCCCGAACGATGGCAAAACGCCAAGGCCCGGGATGTCAGAAAACCACATTAGTGCTGATTAGCTTTTTTGGGGGCTTTCAGGAAAGAACCCGAAATACGTTGGTCGCAGGATTTTACTTTTGATCAAGGCCCACAGAAAGAGTAGAGCAAAAAGACCTAGGCCGAGTGAGATAATGTAGTACCCTTGAAGTTGTGGCTCCAGAATGAAGCGCAAGCCCAGGGTGATGGTCAAGTACACGGCAATAAACCAATCTGAAGCCTTAGGACCAAGAGAAAATCGTGCCATGGTTTTTACATTTTAGATTTAAAAGGAAGCCCGGAGGATTTTGGATTCTACAGCAAAACAAAACGAAATTGGTACCTCCAAGCTTCCTACGTATATGTTGGTTAATACGAACAATTAATGCGCATGTGCATCACCAGCACCGCGAGGAATACGGATGTCCTCTACGATCTGCTGTACAGATTCTGGTGGTGGAGGTGTCATACGAGATACTACCAGTGATACCACCAAGTTGACAGCCATAGCAATGGTACCGAACCCTTCTGGTGAAATACCGAACCACCAACCGTCTTTCAAACCGGCAACAGCAGATTTACCACCATCAAACAGACCGAACTTATACTTAAGCATGTACCATACCATCAGGGCGATACCAACTACCATACCCGTAATGGCTCCCTGCATATTCATCCGCTTATCGAAGATTCCGAGTATGATAGCGGGGAAGAAGGAGGCGGCCGCCAGACCGAAGGCCAAGGCCACAACCGCGGCCACAAATCCTGGTGGATTTACACCAAAATAACCAGCGATCAATACAGCGATGAAAGCTCCAATACGAGCCCATCGTAGCTCACCTTTCTCGCTGATATCCGGCTTAATCTGCATCTTAATCAAGTCACGCGAGATAGCAGTAGAGATAACGAGTAGAAGCCCGGCCGCTGTGGATAATGCTGCGGCTAAACCACCTGCGGCAACGAGGGCAATAACCCAGGCTGGAAGGTTAGCAATTTCAGGATTCGCCAATACCATGATATCACGGTCGATGGTCAATTCGTTGGCGTCAGCTGCGGCTACATATTGAATGCGACCGTCTTGGTTCTTGTCTTCAAATTTAATCAATCCAGTTTGTTCCCACTTACTGAACCACTCTGGCATTTCAGCGTACTCCTTGTTACTTACTGTGTTAATCAAGTTCGTACGTGCAAAAGCAGCAATGGCTGGTGCAGTGGTATAAAGGATAGCGATGAACAATAGTGCCCAACCCGCAGAGGAGCGAGCATCCTTAACGCGAGGTACGGTAAAGAAACGTACGATTACGTGTGGTAGACCCGCTGTACCAACCATCAAGGCAAAGGTGATAGCGAATACGTCCGTCATCGACTTTGTACCATCGGTGTATTCTGCAAAGCCAAGATCGGTATGCAATTGATCTAGTTTAGCTAATAGCGCAGTACCGCTACCATCAGTTACTTCACCCAATAGACCTAGCTGAGGAATGGCATTACCAGTCATTGCTAGAGAGATGAAGATAGCAGGTACCATATAGGCAAAGATCAATACACAGTACTGAGCTACCTGCGTGTAAGTGATACCCTTCATACCACCTAGCACTGCATAGAAGAATACGATACCCATACCGATGTATACCCCCATGTTGATGTCAACCTCAAGGAAACGAGAGAATACAACACCTACACCACGCATCTGCCCTGCAACATAGGTGAAGGATACAATCAAAGCACACACTACTGCAACAGTACGTGCGGTGTTAGAGTAATAGCGATCCCCGATAAAGTCTGGCACTGTAAACTTGCCAAATTTTCGAAGATACGGGGCTAGTAAGAGTGCCAGTAGAACGTATCCACCGGTCCAACCCATAAGGAAAACAGCGCCGTCATATCCCATAAATGAGATCAATCCGGCCATTGAGATAAAGGAGGCAGCCGACATCCAGTCAGCAGCTGTGGCCATACCGTTAGCGATCGGCGGTACGCCACCGCCAGCCACATAGAATTCTTTAGTAGATCCGGCCCGAGCCCAAATGGCGATACCAATATAAAGGGCGAATGTGAGGCCAACTATGAGTAGTGTCCAACCTTGAACATCCATGATATTGTAGTTTTTCGATCAGTTTTTAATGATTTGAATGAGATGCCAAGGAGGCCTACTCCTCATCCACGTCGTATTTTTTGTCAAGCTTGTTCATCCAGCTTACGTACACGAAAATCAGGATGACAAACACGTAGATAGAGCCTTGTTGAGCAAACCAGAAACCTAGTGGTGCGCCGCCCAGACTAATCGTATCGAGTGTGTCTACCATGAAGATGCCGAAGACATAGGACACCAGAAACCAGATAGACAATAGAATAAGCACGTAGCGAATATTGTCGCGCCAGTACTGTTGTAGATTCTTGTCAGACATGAGGGTTTGATTTAAATGAAAGTATCTTGTTCTTCTCCTATAAGAAGATGTGTGCTTGCATGCGGAGCTGGCTGAACGTCTGAGCTGCAGCCTGGGTAGTCGTGCTACCGATTCCATCCTCGCGCGGATCATTGCCGATGCGGTGATATTCCAGTGTTATCTTGGCATTATGGCCATTGATGAAGTAGTTGACACCGATGTCCATAGCATTTGTTGGGTCATCAAAAGCGTCGTAACTACCGCTTTGGTAAGAAACGTAAGGCATCAATTTGCTACCAGGTATCAACACACCCAAGTGACCATACAACACACTTCCAGTGCCAGCCCAGCGAGCGATGTAGTTGTCGCCATAATTGAAGCTCATGAAAGAAGCATATGCATTAACACAGCCGCCGCCATTGATTGGCTTGTCTAAGAATACATCAGCTGCAAAGTGAGATACGTTTTCGTGCTCTCCGCTATTACTGTTGTAAACACCGTTAGAATGGGCAAAGAAACCAGCTCCAATCGCTAATACATCTTTCTTGCCTAGGTAACTACCCACGGCGTATGGTAATTTTGTAGACTCCTTGTCCTTTAGTTGATAGCGGAAATAGCCTTCAACTACAGTGCTCCCGGTAGGGTCACCGTCCTTATCCGTATTGTTTACACCAGTATAGGTCAAAGCAGGATCAACTTCGCCATTGAAGTTGCCACTGATGCCATTACGACCGGGGTTATTGAAGGCGATGCGGTAATCGAATTTGTCAATGCTTCCTTTTGCGTAAACACCAAGGTGTCGAGCAAATTGGTCGGTAATTCCTAATGAGTGCCAGTGAACAAACGGACGACTCTGGTCGAGTGTCATGAAGTTCAGTGTACTCTGGTTCGCCAGCCGTGTGAGGCCTTTCCAGTAGTGTAAACCAGTACCAATGTACAGATTCTCGTTTACCATGAATTCTGTCCAAGCATCGTGCAAGAACAGCTGTGGTGCATTGCCATTACCTCCTAGGGAGGTCAGGTTATTAGGACTCAATCCGTTCAGACCAAAGTGAGTCAAAATCAAGAAACGAGGAGATACTTGCGCAAAAGCCAGCATTCTTGAACGACGTACGCTTGAAGTAAGTTGAAACTTCGCAGCTTCACCGCCATCTGGTGCTGAAAGATTGCCACTCGTTAGCCATTGCTGGTGCCAAATGATAAAGCGAACATACTTGCTGCCGTCTTCACTAAGGTTGACCTTAAGTGGCTTGTAACTGTGATCTACCTCTGGCTTTTCTTGGGCATTTAAGCCCTGCCAGCTAAGAAGCAAAAGGCAAGTCAAAAGAGTGATTAATGGTATAATCCTTTTCATAATCTCAATAGTTGAATAAAGCCTGTTTTTTGTTTGCTGTAGATCACTTGTTGATGCTAAAGTATATAGATATGTATATATATACAAACGTTGACCGTATTTTTTTCTAAACTTTATTCAATGCAGGAAAGATTATTCTGGTAAAACGATAGCAGTTTTACGAAAATATTGAAGCCAGGAATGAGACCTTGATAGGGTAGGGTGAGGCAAAGAAGAATGGACTTGCTGAAAGATATAGCAAGACAGGAGCCGTCAGTTCAGAGGGCAAACAGGAATTCTATTAAATGGAAAAGGAAAGAAAGACTGGTCGTGTGTGGGCTAGACGTTGTTGTTAATAATACGCACGATTTCGTAAAAAGCTGGGTTTGCTAGAAAGTACATCGAGTTCTTTCCGCTGCGCTCAAGATCGACAACCCGCTTGTTCTTTAGGATGCGTAGATGATGGGAGGCAACAGCTTGCTCCACATCAAGTTGTTGATGAATCTCAGTAACAGTCAATTGCTTGTTGAGCTGGAGAAGCTCAATAATCTGAAGCCGCAATGGATGGGCAATTGCACGCAGCGTCTCGCTAGATTCTCGCAATAAGGCCTTCTGATTTACTGATTTCATTACTTTGATTCTTCACTTAGGGATGGTGTCTATAAATAACCTTAACGTAAATATAATTATATAGTTTTCTATATATCGAAATATCTACCTTCCATTGGGCCAAAAACTGGCCTGGTGCTTCTGTGGAAAAGCAAATAAGACTAATCTGTCCGAATAAACCGCAGTGTAATAAGAAAAAGCTTCCCTAGAGGGATTCACTCAGTATTATATATAATGTATAGAGGACGCTGGCTAGCAGTGCAACTGCTCCCAGGAAGCCCCAAAGAGGAATGGCCAATAGTAGTAGGACTAATGAAATCCAGAATCGCGAACTAGCCTCACCATCATACAGAAACATAGCTAATGGCGGAACAAATAGAGCGATAATAACGAGTAAGATAAGCTCTACATCATCCACTTTGCCACTACGACGCATTTCACGAAGCTGCTCTCTTAAGGCTTTACGAAAACTCTTACGTACAGCTCGGCGTTCTCTGCGCAGTTCTTTTTTCGTCATTTGACGTTCTGACTTTTCCACGGACTCTGTCTGCTTAACTGGATGTAAGACAGCAGCTTGAGTAGAAGGTGTAAAAACAAGCAAGGCCGCGAAAACGCTGAAAAGAAGGATGATATGTTTCATAGTAGATATTTGCAATTTACTTATGCACAAGTATAATAACATTATTGGAATTCTGAGCCTGCTTCTCCTGCTTTAACGCCATAACTCTCCCCAACTGCTAATTCCTCTTGCATCCAATCTGGCTAGGAGTTTTACCAATAGAATTGCCGTAAGCAATGCATCACCCGATGCTGTGTGCCGTGCTTCAATCGGAATATTGAAGCGTTGACATAGGTGATCAAGACTGAATTGTTTTGCTTCTTGTGGGCCCATCATTTTTCGCCCCATTGGGTCATCAAGCCTTCGGGCAAGATGGGCAGTGTCTAATGTTTTATTCAGCAGCATTCCGTCGAGGTATCGATCGTAAGCGGTTTGTAGAATACCAAAGTCAAAAGCTGCATGATGCGCCACAAAGATGCTACCCTTTAAGTAGGAGAGAAAATCAATCAATATTTCAGCAGTCGCCTGTTCGCTATTAGCGTGTTTTCCTAAAATACCGTGTACCGCAACAGCTTCTGCCTCTCCTGTGTTATCGAGTTCATCTTGTGGGAGAAAAGCTTCAAATCGGTCGCTTACCCATATCTGTTGATTTCTCACGGCAACGGCTCCGATGGATAAGATCTGGTCCTTCGCAGGATCTAGACCGGTTGTTTCTGTATCAAGCACTACAAAACGAATATCGCGAATCGATGTATCCCGTTTCGGTTGGTGATCCATTGCTTCTTGGTAAGCTTGCCAATACGGAGTATTGGGAAGTTTATCCTGCTGAAAAGGCCACCATTGTTTCCACCAATTGCTCATTGTATCTAATTGAAGAAACTAACTTGGAATCGGATGCTAATAATTTCCTGCAAGTCACTGATTGGGCGGAAGCTATTCCGCAGGTTAAGCCTTTGCATTTTGGCTAGGTCAGCGGGATTGAGAAACTTACCGGTGTCTCCATTCTTTAGTCCTTGCAGAGCTCGGTAGCGAATTAGGATTTCATACGCATCTGCTGCTTGTTCGTACAACTCGCGATACTTTGGCTCTAGTTCAGCTAATTTCTCAAAGCGTTTGAAGGTATTATTGATTCCACTCACTTTATGTCCTAAGATGAGTACTCGAGCGGCATCCGTCAATGGCATCATTGCACGAGCCTTGATATTAAAGGCATCCTTATGCTCACCGTCTTTTTCAATGACGAAGTTTCGAAAGAAGGTGAGCGGTGGCGGATTCTGCAGAGCATTCTTTGCGAGAAGGGATAGAAATATGCCCTTTTGATCAATTAAACTGTAGATGTGATTCCCAATCTCCTCTGCTAAGCTCGCGTCTCCATAAAGACTCCGGTAGTCAAAAAAGATATTGCAATGCAAGATGTTCTGGGTAGTGGGCGTCAAAATCCAATCCGAAAATTGATCTTTCCACTCCTGTAGGGATAGGCACCATTTGGGGTTACTGGCCATCATGTCTCCCGGACAATAGGCGAATCCACTTTGATGGAGTTTCGCTGTTACTTTCTCTGCGAGCCTCAGGAAGATATTTCGAGTATTTTCTAATTCTTCTTCTGCGACGTCGCCAAATATTAGCGCATTGTCCTGGTCCGTTCGAAGCAGTTGTTCACCGCGGCCTTCACTTCCCAGCCCCCACCACGACCAAGACACATCGGGCAGTTGCATTCCCTCTTCTTGCAATTCTTTCAACGAAATCTCGATCACCCTTACAATCAGAGCATCATTGATCTCAGTCATGACGGAGGCTATGAAGTCCATCGCCACTTCACGTTCAAGATAGCGCTGTAGCAGTTGTTCTGCTTTGGCTCTAATGGCACGCAATTCTTCAGCATTGGGGCTACGCTGCATCTCTCTGATGAGAATTGCAGGGTTGTTTCCTTGAAGCACTAATAGGTCGTGTTCAGAGAGAATTCCGAGTACAGGACTATTCGGTGTGCCATCAGCCGTTATGCATAGGTGATGAATTCGGTGCTTCATCATCATGATTTGGACACTGGCTACGCTTGAGTTCGCTTCCACCGTAACTACTGGGCTGCTCATGATTTTGCCAATTGGCTCTTTCCTGGAGAGCTCACCAGTCACCACTCGGTTACGCAAATCGCGGTCGGTCACTATTCCTACCGGATGTTGTTTATCATCTACTACAATTATAGATCCGACCCGCTTGGACTGCATTCGCTTTGCAGCCTCCTGAATAGTGAAGTCCTCCGTACAGCTGACTGGCTTCTTACTTTGCTTTACCGATTGAATTTCAAAAAGGGAATTTTGGTAGAGAACAGGAAGGTCTTTTTCCAAGAACAATCTTCCCTTGTACATTTTGGTGTACTTATTGCTGATTCCAGCCGCGAAATGCTGTGCCAGGTAGTAACCAACTTTAGGGTTGGCCTCGATTACATGCTGGATATTAACTGCCGGTATAGCATAAAGTAGGCTTTCTTCTGCTGCTCGTGCCGACAATAAATAGGGTTCATCGGCAATGAGTGGCCTTAAGCCAAATAAATCACCTTCGTCGCAGTATTCAACCAGGACGTTGCCTTCTGGCTGTAGTATTTCTACCGCTCCATCCCTCACCACATATAAGAAGGCCTTAGGATCTTCGCCGGCTTGAAAGATGAAATCCCCAGGGTTCAAATGTTGAATCACGACGTTTTCTGCGATTTGCCGCAGTGTATCGCCTTCGAGAAGATTGAAGGGGAGGTAGCCGTTTAGGAAGCGAAAAACGCGATCTGGGATAACATTCATTGGCGAGCCATCTAGGATTTTCGCCCAATATCTTGATCTACGGCCAATCAGGCGATGATGAAAATCAGTCTATGTAAAAATATAGATAATTATATGTTTTCCGAATTTTTCTTCATCTTTAGTCTCTCAGAGAAGTGTGGACTATGCAGAAGAATGCTTCAAATCACCACGTTTTTATCGTACTAGCCAAAACCAACAAGCATGACTTACGCTACAGAATATCAGAGAAGTATTGACAATTTCGAGGGATATTGGCAAGAACTGGCTGAAGCCATTCACTGGTTTGAAGCACCGCAGGTCGGTTTAAGTAAGGATGAGAACGATCTCTATCGGTGGTTTAAAGGCGGCAAACTCAATACTTGTTATTTGGCTTTAGATCATCATGTCATGAATGGCCGTGCTGATCAATTAGCACTTATCTACGATTCGCCTGTGACCGGTAAAAAGGAGACCTATACCTACAGAGCGTTACTAGAAGAGGTAGCTCGCTTTGCTGGTGTTCTCAAAGCGCAAGGAATAGAAAAAGGAGATCGGGTAATCATTTACATGCCCATGATTCCACAGGTAACATTCGCAATGCTAGCCTGTGCTCGATTAGGAGCAGTTCACTCCGTTGTATTTGGTGGCTTCGCGGCTCACGAGTTAGCTATACGCATCGATGATGCAAAACCCAAGCTTATTCTAGCTGCTAGCGGAGGTAAAGAAATTAGTAGGATTGTTCCTTACAAGCCGATTATTGATGCCGCATTGGAGAAATCCAAGCACCAGCCACAGGCTTGCATTATGTATCAGCGAGAATTTGTGAAGGCCGAAATGCAAGATGGCCGTGACCTAGACTGGATGGAACTCCTGGCAACCGCAGAACCAGCAAGCTACGTAACCGTAGACGCCACGGATCCGTTGTACATTTTGTACACTTCTGGAACAACAGGGCGACCCAAAGGTGTGCTTAGAGATAATGGTGGCCATGCGGTGGCCATGTATTCAAGTCTGAAAAATGTTTACGGTATTAAACCCGGCGAAACCTATTGGGCGGCCTCTGATGTAGGTTGGGTTGTCGGACATTCATACATCGTATATGCGCCACTTATTTATGGCTGTACTACCATATTATTTGAAGGTAAACCGATCAAAACACCTGATGCAGGAACGTTTTGGCGAGTGATTGAGGAATATCAGGTAAAAGTGTTCTTCACAGCTCCAACGGCTTTCCGAGCTATCAAGAAAGAGGATTCTAAGGGCGAGCTAAGGGCAAAGTATGATACCTCATGCTTACGTTATCTGTTTTTAGCTGGAGAGCGTACCGACGTAGCAACGCTAGAATGGTGCGAGCAGATGTTAGGTGTACCGGTCATTGACCACTGGTGGCAAACAGAATCAGGCTACCCAATGCTGGCCAATATGGCTGGGCTAGAATTGCAACCCATTAAACCTGGTTCAGCTGGCCCACCTGCCTGTGGATTTGATGTACAAATCTTGGACCCTGACGGAAATGTACTAGCTGCCAATGAGGAAGGAACAGTAGCCATTCGATATCCATTACCTCCTGGCTGTCTACCCAACTTGTGGGAGGACACTGCCCGCTTCAAGGAAAGTTACCTAGAGCCATATCCAGGATTTTACTTCACCGGCGACGGTGGGTATCGTGATGAAGACGGCTATATTTTCATCACTGGCCGCATAGATGATATCATTAACGTGGCTGGACACCGTTTATCTACCGCGGCAATGGAAGAAGTTTTGGCTAGCCATCCTGCTATTGCTGAATGCGCAGTAGTTGGGGTTGCCGATGATTTCAAAGGACAAATCCCGGTGGGCTTTTTTGTGCTGAAAGCAGGTATAAATACTACGGAAGAAGAAGTAGAGAAGGAAGTTATTCAAATGGTACGAAGCACAATCGGTGCAGTTGCAGCCTTTAAACGTGCCGTCCAGGTAGAGCGTCTTCCGAAGACACGCTCCGGCAAGATTCTTCGAAAGATTATGCGCTACATCGCCGATGCCCGCAGCTTCAATCCGCCCTCTACAATTGAGGACATGCAAGTTCTTCCCGAATTGGAAGAACTAATGCGTCAAAAGCGAATTGGGAACCTTGCACTAACGAAATAATACCAATTTAGTAGCCAGACCTATTTGAATACACCGGTATAAGTATGTGGCGAAAGCTGAAGTAACTCTTCCTTTATCGCATCGCTGACATTGAGGTCCTTAATAAAGGCCTTAATCTCCGCCTCACCCACCTCAGCTTTCCCGCGGGTTAGGGCCTTTAGTGCTTCGTAAGGCTTAGGATAATTTTCGCGACGAAGGATATTTTGAATTGCTTCTGCAATAACCATCCAGTTAGCTTCTAAGTCAGAATGCAGTTTCGCTTCGTTTAAGAGCAATTTGCCCATGCCCTTTTGGATGGCTTTGATGGCAATCATGGTATGAGCGAAAGGCACGCCAACGTTGCGCAGTACCGTGCTGTCTGTAAGATCGCGCTGCAAACGAGAGATGGGCAGTTTTGCTGCTAGATGCTCTAGTAATGCATTGGCTATTCCCAGGTTCCCTTCAGCATTCTCAAAATCAATGGGGTTGACTTTGTGAGGCATGGCACTAGATCCCACTTCCCCAGCAATCGTTTTTTGCCGGAAATACTCCATAGATATATAGGTCCAGATATCCCGACAGAAATCAATAAGGATGGTATTGATGCGCACCATGGCGTGGAAGAAGGCGGCCAGGTTATCGTAGTGCTCAATCTGGGTAGTAGGATAGGCACGGCCTAAACCTAGATAGCTTTCCGCAAAGTTGTCGGCAAATTCGTGCCAGTCAAAATCGGGATAAGCCGTGTAGTGTGCATTCATGTTTCCAGTAGCACCACCAAATTTCACCGTCAGTCCTACCTGCTGCAATTGCTGTAGCTGTGTACGCAGGCGGCTCGTAAATACAGCAATCTCTTTGCCAAGTAGGGTAGGAGACGCTGGCTGCCCATGCGTACGAGCTAGCATTGGAATATTTTTCCACTCTTCTTGTAGTGCCTCCATGCTAGCGATCAAATCGCTGATGGCCGGGCGGTACACCGCTTTATAAGCATTTCGAAGAGAAAGTGGGACTGCGGTATTATTAATATCCTGGCTGGTGAGGCCGAAGTGCACAAACTCCTGACTGTCTTCCAGACCTTGCTCCTGGAAAGCCGTCTTGATGAAGTACTCCACCGCTTTTACGTCGTGATTTGTAGTTTTTTCAATATCCTTGATCGCTTGAGCATCCTTTTCACTAAAGTTCTCGTACAATTTATGGAGTTGTTCAACTTTATCCGCAGATAAGTGCTTTAGTTGAGGGAGTCCGAGATCGTAAAGTGCTTGGAAATATTTGATTTCAACTAGGATACGATAGCGGATAAGCGCTGCTTCCGAAAAATAATCGCTCAAATCTGCCGTTTTGCCGTGGTACCGACCATCAATCGGACTAACTGCACTAAGTGGAGTCATTTGGAATATTATTGTGGAGAATATGCGCGGCAAATGTAAGGACTATTTAAGTACCACTTGAAAAATTGCCTGTCGATTTCTCTATTGGTTTCAGATAGCGGATACAGCTGAAATGAAGGGTTTTATGCCCGGACTAAATACGGAAATCAAGAAGTTAATTTTTCTGCCCTAATAAGAGGCGATCAGTGAACAATTCTTAAAATAATTACATTTGCAGTTTTGAAGAGGGCAAAAGATGCCCCCCATGTGCAGAATAGAAACTGAATTATGCCAAAGAACCTTGTAATAGTAGAGTCACCAGCCAAAGCGAAGACAATCGAGAAAATTCTCGGTAAGGATTTCGTTGTTAAATCCAGCTTTGGGCACGTACGCGACCTGGATAAAGGCAACCAGGCTGTGGACGTAGAGCGTGATTTTGCTACCAAATACGTCGTCTCTCCCGAAAAAAGAAAAGTTGTTAAAGAACTAAAGAATTGGGTTAAGAAGGTCGATGAGGTTTGGCTCGCGACGGATGAAGACCGCGAAGGAGAAGCCATTTCCTGGCACCTCTGTGCGGTACTCGGACTAGATGAGCAAACCACAAAGCGGATTGTATTCCGCGAAATCACAAAGCCTGCCATCCTAAATGCTATTCAAACTCCCAGAACGGTAGATTTGAACCTGGTCGATGCGCAACAAGCGCGCCGAGTACTGGATCGCTTGGTTGGGTTTGAATTGTCAGAATTGCTGTGGAAGAAGATTCGTGGCAAATTGTCTGCTGGTCGTGTACAATCTGTAGCTGTAAAGTTGATTGTGGAACGCGAACGTAAGATTCGTGCCTTCACGCCACAAGCATTTTACCGCCTGGATGCCGTCTTTAATGTAAAGAACGAGGCAGGTCGCGTTGTACAGCTGAAAGCTACTTCTCCTGAACGACTATCGACCCTTGAGGATGCTCAGGATCTACTTAATAATTGTATTGGTGCTTCTTTCTCGATCTCCGATATTGAGATAAAACCCCTGAAGCGGAAACCAGCAGCACCATTTACCACTTCAACTTTGCAGCAGGATGCGAGCCGTAAATTCGGATTTTCGGTAAAGCGTACAATGCAGGTCGCACAGCGTCTATATGAGGCGGGACACATTACTTATATGCGTACCGACTCTATCAACTTATCAGAAGTAGCTATTGCCAGTATTGCCCAGCAAATTGAGCAAGACTTTGGTAAAGAGTACGTAAAAGTACGTCGATACAAGAATAAGAAGAGTAACGCCCAAGAGGCGCACGAAGCCATTCGTCCTACCTATATCGCTAAGCAAAATGTAAGCGGTGATCGCGATGAGCAACGTTTGTATGAGCTTATCTGGAAGCGAACGATAGCCTCGCAAATGGCTGAAGCTCAGTTAGAAAAGACCATTGTCAATATTGCGATAGACAAGGCGCCTGAACGCCTGCTTCGTGCGGAGGGTGAGGTGTTAGTCTTTGATGGTTTCTTGAAAGTCTATCTAGAGTCTAAGGACGAAGAAGACGAGGAAGAAACAAAAGGCATGTTGCCACCTCTTACTGAGGGGCAAGTTCTTCCGCTACGGACCTTAACAGCGACTGAGCGATTTACTCGTCCACCGTCTCGCTACACGAAGGCCTTGGAAGAGAAAGGTATCGGTCGTCCTTCTACCTATGCTCCGACTATTAGTAAGATAATGGAGGAGAACCGCGGTTATGTTGTAAGAGATTCCCGAGACGGAATTGATCGTGACTTCCGGGTACTCACCTTAGAGAATAATGCAGTTGAGGTGGTAACCCAGTCTGAAAAGGCTGGCGCTGTTAAGAATCGCCTGTTCCCAACTGAGATCGGAATGACTGTTTCCGACTTCCTGGAAGAGCATTTTGATCGCATCATGGACTATAGCTTTACCGGCCAGATTGAGGAACGCTTCGATAGTGTTGCGGACGGTAAGGAGCAGTGGACTAAGATGTTGCGGGAGTTCTATGATCCGTTCCATGATAATGTCCAGGTTATTACTGAGACTGCTGAGCGTGTTACAAAAGAACGAATCATTGGTAATGATCCGGAAACCGGTCGGACCGTATTGACTCGTTTATCACGCCGTGGACCGGTAATACAACTTGGTGCGCCAGACGAGCTTCTTCCTGATGAGAAACCGCGCTACGCGAATTTGCCGAATGGCATGGAAATGGAGGATGTGACTTTGGAGATTGCACTGAAACTATTCGAGCTTCCAAAGACCTTAGGAGAGTATGAGGACAAAGAAGTGGTAATAGGTGTAGGACGTTTTGGCCCATACGTTAAATGGGGGGAAGCCTTCATTAGTCTGGGACGTAACACGGATCCACATTCGGTCGATTTTGATCAAGCCATTGAGAAGATCGAGGTCAAGAAAGAAGAGGATCGTCCAATTGCAACGCACGAAGGTGATCCTATCACTAAAGGAAAAGGTCGCTTTGGTCCTTTCATCAAATGGCGTAAGCTATTCGTGAACGTTCCTAAGCGATATGACTGGGATAACTTGACTGAAGAGGAAGCATTGGAGCTACTGAAAGCCAAGATTGAAAAAGAGGCTAATCGTTATATCCAACGTTGGGATGATGAAGAAATCAGCATCCAAAACGGGCGTTGGGGGCCTTTTATCAAGTACGGTAAACAGAACGTGAAGCTTCCGAAAGTCGGTAAGGAGAAGATGAATGCTGAACAAGCAAAAGAACTAAGCTTGGATCAGGTAAAGGCGATCATTGAGGAAGAATTGCCAGGGTCATTTCCAAAAGGAGGTAAGGCCAAAGGCAAAGCGAAAACCAAGAAGAAAGCCACTAAGAAGTAATAATAACCTATAGACATGGCAGAGAATAAAAAGCCAAATAAGCAGCTTAGCATCGAACTACCGGAGGAGGTAGCAGAAGGTACTTACTCAAACCTAGCGGTAATTGCGCATTCCAATAGTGAGTTCATCGTAGATTTTCTACGCTTGGTACCGAATGTGCCTAAGGCGAAGGTGAAGTCAAGAATCATTCTGACTCCTCAGCATGCGAAACGTTTGATGCGAGCATTGACTGAAAATGTTAAAAAGTTTGAACAACAGCATGGTCCGATTAAGGAATCTGACCCAAACACCGGAGGTTTACCTCCAATCGGTTTTACACCCACAGCGCAAGCTTAAGCGCATTTAACCATATCAATAATTATGCAACTTAGCGAACAGGAAATTGTCCGCAGAGGCAACCTGGAGGCCATTCGTAATTTGGGAATCGATCCCTATCCGGCCCCATTGTACCCCGTCACTCATCAATCAGCCGACATTAAAGCTAATGTCGAATTTGACGAAGAAGGTAAGCTATCGACCAACTATAAAGAGGTGTGCCTGGCTGGCCGCCTGATGGCCAAACGTGGTAAGGGTAAAGCTTCGTTCGCCGAGCTACAAGATGCCTCTGGACGTATTCAGATTTACGTCACACGCGACGATATCGCTCCTGGTGAGGATAAGTCCTTGTATAATGATGTCTTCAAGAAGTTGCTCGACTTGGGCGATTACATCGGTATCAAGGGTTATGTCTTCAAGACAAACATGGGAGAGACAACAGTGCATGTCAATGACTTTACGCTATTGAGTAAGTCATTGCGTCCGTTGCCCGTGGTGAAGCGTGATGCGGAAGGTAATGTCTATGACTCCTTTGATGATCCGGAGTTGCGTTATCGTCAACGTTACGTTGATCTTACCGTGAACCCCGAGGTGCGTGAGCGTTTCCGGAATCGCAGTAAGTTGATCACCTCTATGCGTCGTTTCCTGGATGATCTAGGTCTGGTAGAGGTGGAAACTCCGATTCTTCAGCCGATCCATGGTGGTGCCGCGGCACGTCCGTTCAAGACGCATCACAATACATTGGATATTCCATTGTACTTGCGAATCGCAAACGAGCTGTACCTGAAGCGATTGATTGTCGGTGGCTTTGATGGTGTTTATGAGTTTGGTAAGATGTTCCGTAATGAAGGAATGGATGCTACGCATAATCCGGAGTTCACGATGGTCGAGTTCTATGTAGCCTATAAGGACTACTATTGGATGATGGAGACTGCAGAACAGCTATTGGAATCAGCGATCAAGTCTGTTACCGGAGGCACTACCGTAACCGTTGGTGAGCACGAAATCGACTTCAAGGGGCCTTTCCGCCGCTTGACCATGTTTGATGCGATCAAGGAATACACAGGCGTCGATATCAGTGAAATGGATGAAGCTGCCTTAGTCAAGTTCGCGAAGGAGCTTCACATTGAGGTGGATGATAGCATGGGCAAGGGTAAGTTGATCGATGAGATCTTCGGCGAAAAGGTAGAGGCTAATCTTATTCAGCCTACCTTTATTACAGACTACCCGGTTGAGATGTCACCTTTGACGAAAAAGCACCGTGATAAGCCAGGATTAGTGGAGCGTTTCGAGCTAATTGTGAATGGCAAAGAGCTTGCAAACGCGTACACAGAGCTTAACGATCCTATTGATCAGCGCGAGCGTTTTGAGGATCAGTTGAATCTGGCTAAGCGAGGTGATGATGAGGCTATGGCCTTGGATGATGACTTCCTGCGTGCTTTGGAGTATGGAATGCCTCCTACTTCTGGGATTGGTATTGGAGTCGATCGTTTGGTCATGTTATTGACCGGCCAGACCAGTATACAAGAAGTGCTCTTCTTCCCGCAGATGCGGCCTGAAAAAGGCAAGGAAGAGGAAGCAGTAGAAGAATAGTGACCTCTTAGTAGGTTGATCAATACCATGAGGGGAAATTATGGCACTCGCTGCTGTAGTTTCCCCTTTTCTATTATGTGGGTTTGCGCCTTCTCTCATCGTTTATTCCCCTTCCTTTATCGAAATTCTCTCTCTTGATTGGCCCTAAAGCGGTTACATTTGGGACGTACTAAAAATAAACCATCATGTATCGTAAACATTCCCTATTATTCCTATTAGCACTCTTATCACTGGCAATTGTAGCCTGTGGTAGTGACCAAACCGAAGAAGAAACAAACACTGAGGGTGATGGCGATGGCATTACCGTTACTGTTGAAGGGGAAGATGGAGATAAGCAATCCATCAACATTGATATCGATGAAAATGACCTAAATGGTATTCAAAATGGCATAGCGGATGCCCTTCAAGAAGCTTCCGATGCCTTGCGCAACAATAGCAATGGTGAAGAAGTAGAGGTGATGGGCTTTCGTGACCTGAAGGAAATTATGCCAGGACGCCTATTGGGTATGGAACGTACCAAGCACACCGGTGAAAAGACTTCAGCAATGGGCTTTGCCATTTCTCAGGCTGAAGCCGAATATGAAGATGGCGCGCAGAACTTGGAAGTACAAGTAGTTGATGCTGGCCAGTTCGGTATGATGAAAATGGGTGTTGCTGCTTGGGCAACCATGGAGATCGATCGCGAAAGCGATACGGGCTACGAGCGTACCATTGAGATAGATGGGCACAAAGCCTATGAAAAATGGGACGCCCATAGTGGAAGGGCCGAATTGATTCTACTCTATAAAGATCGTTACATTATCACCTTAAAGGGAGATGGATTGGATGAAGATGATATGCGTAAAGCGCTTCGCCGCATCGATTATGATGATCTAGACTAACCCCATTCAAAAAGTATTAATCGTTCTTTTGTATAAAGTAAGCGACGAGGATGTGCAAAGGCAAGCTGCTAGTGCACACCTCGTTTGCCTCTTTTTGAAGGTGTAACTCCTTCTGTTTCAGCTACCGGCTAATTGTTTTAAAAATTATAAAACAAAATATTTTTATTTACAACTCGATTGCTTTACTTTTGAATCAAATAGTTTTATTTGATCAGCCATAATCGAGTTGATATGGGAATATCGCCTCAGCAGCAAGTTAAGATTAATGGTCGCCCTGTAATGATCGCCTCCTATGTGGAAGAAGATCGAGCAGCGATCAAACCTCCTATGCGAAATGCTTTCCCCGCAGAGGGGGAGTCCTACATGGGAGGATCTAGTACCGGCAATATCTATGAAACCACCTTTGCCGGAAGAAATCTTGAAGACACCTTCGCAATGATAAAGGCCTTCTTGGTCGAAGAAGGATATATCGATGTACCTATTCCTACCGACGTCGATGAATTGCGAGCCTTTCAGTTAAGCACTCGGAATCGCCAAGTTCTTTTGTTTGAGGATAATGGCTACGTGCACAATCCAGTGAAGATTCTCTTCCCCTTGGATCGACGGAAGAAATCTACCTTGATACTCAAGTTGTACAATGAGGCTGCAGAAAAGCACCTACTTCGGTTCCATAATAAATGGGAAGACTAAATTAAAGGGGGGAGAAGTACAGACGTAAAACGTCATTACTCTTTCTTGTCTGCTGGCATGCTGATACCCATCTCTTCAGCCTTACTTACCATAAAGGCGAAAGCAGCGTCGTATTCGTTTGGAATATCACCGTCAAGGATAGCTTCTCGAATCGCGTTTTTGATCACGCCAACTTCTCTACTCGGCGGGATCGCGAAGGTCTCCATGATGAGCTCACCAGTAATCGGCGGTTGCCAATTACGCAGATGGTCTTTTTCCTCTACTTCTTGCAGGCGCTCTCGTAGATGGTCATAGTTACGGAGATAACGCTTAACGCGTTTCTCGTTCTTAGAAGTGATATCGGCTTCACAAAGAAGCATCAGTTGGTCGATATCGTCCCCTGCTTCAAATAGGATGCGGCGCACGGCAGAATCGGTAATATCTTCCTTCGTAAGTGCGATTGGTCTTTGGTGTAATTGCACCATCTTCTGCACAAACTTCATCTTTTGATCCATCGGCAGTCGAAGGCGGCGAAATATACGTGGGACCATTGCAGCACCAACAGCCTCATGCCCATGAAAGGTCCAACCTTGCTCTTTATCAAAACGCTTAGTGACCGGCTTAGCAATGTCATGGAGAAGTGCCGACCAACGGAGCCATAGATTGTTGCTCTTTGGCGCAAGTTGATCAACTACCTGCAGGGTGTGGTAAAAGTTGTCCTTATGCCCAACACCATTCTTTACTTCTACACCATGCATCGCGGCTAACTCAGGCAGAATGAGCTCCAACAAACCAGTATCGAAGAGCAGCTTAAAGCCGACACTCGGCTTTGGAGATAGCAATATCTTATTCAACTCGGTAGCGATTCGCTCTTGTGAGATAATCTTGATCCGGTTGCGGAATTTTGAAATAGCTTCCAGCGTGACTTCCTCGATATAGAAACCTAGCTGAGCTGCAAACCGAATTGCTCGCATCATCCGTAACGGATCATCAGAGAAGGTTTTACCCGGCTCCAATGGAGTGATGATTTTCTTTTGCTCCAGGTGTTCAAGACCGTCAAATGGATCAATAATCGCACCATAGTTATTTTCATTCAGACTAACGGCTAGTGCGTTAATGGTGAAGTCGCGACGGTTTTGATCATCCGCCAAAGAACCTTCTTCCACAATAGGCTTCCTAGAGTCTGAACGGTAGCTCTCTTTTCTGGCTCCGACAAACTCCACTTCGATTCCTTCATGCTTGAGCATAGCGGTACCAAATCGCTTATAGGTAGTCACACGTGGTCTTGGTCGCAAGCGTTTTGCTACAGCTTGAGCGAGTGCTATTCCACTTCCAACACAAACAATGTCCATGTCTTTGGAGGGCCGGGCTAGCAATCGATCACGCACATAACCGCCTACCACATACGCAGGATACTCAAGGTCTTCAGCCGCAGCTTGAATGACCGCAAAAATTTTCTGTTCCCGCTTTTCGATATTAAATACCACGTGGAATATTTAGGTTTGCCTCAGGTTTGTGATGTGTTCTACAGCTTAAGAGGTGACCAGTGGTCGAACCTCGGCGTAGTTGTGCTCAATTTCAGCTAGTGTAGCGAAGAGAATCGCAGGGTCGTGCTCGGTAACGAGTATTTTGCGATACTCCTTAATGCCTGGATATCCGCGGAAATAGTTAGAGTAGTGGCGGCGCATTTCTAGCACTCCAAGCTTAAGTCCTTTCCAATCCAGACTATGTTGAAGGTGCTGACGACAGGCTGCTACTCGTTCGATGATAGTAGGTGGCGGCAGGATTTCACCCGTAGCGAAATAGTGCTTGATTTCGCGGAAGATCCAGGGATATCCAATACTTGCTCTTCCAATCATGATTCCATCTACACCGTAGCGTTCGCGATAGGTCTTGGCCTTTTGCGGGCTATCAATATCTCCATTTCCGAAAATCGGGATATGTACTCTTGGGTTCTCTTTGATACGACCAATTCTAGTCCAGTCAGCTTCTCCCTTATACATCTGCTTGCGTGTACGGCCGTGGATCGAAAGTGCCTTAATACCAACGTCTTGTAGGCGTTCTGCGACCTCTTCGATATACTGGGTTTTATCATCCCAACCTAACCGAGTCTTGACGGTTACAGGTAAGTTTGTCCGTTTGACAATGGCTTCTGTAAGCCGAACCATCTTAGGGATATCTTGTAGAATTCCAGCTCCAGCACCTTTGCAAGTAACCTTCTTCACCGGACAACCAAAGTTTATGTCTAGTACCTCTGGCTGGGCTTCTTCCACAATTTCTGCGGCGCGTTCCATGGAGTCGAGATTGGCACCAAAAATCTGAATACCAATGGGCCGTTCTTCATCGTATATATCGAGCTTCTGAACGCTCTTTGTGGCATCCCGAATAAGACCCTCGACTGAGATAAACTCTGTATACATCATGTCGCACCCTTGCTCTTTGCAAAGTGCGCGAAACGGTGGGTCGCTTACATCCTCCATCGGAGCCAACAAGAGTGGAAACTCCCCGATTTCAACATCTCCGATTTTTACCATAAACCTAATCCTGTTTGCAGGGGGCAAAAATACCGAAATGAGGGTGGAATTGCAACGGTAAGGATAAGTTTTACCCTAATTTACTCTTGCTTTCAAGAATTGCTGGCCTGGTATTTGGCTGGCAAGCAGAAAGCTTTATTTTTACCGCACATACTCTTCTCTAAATACTACGCTAAATAACGCTTCATGATTACTGCTGTTGTACTCGTATTCATACTAGGCTATCTAACGATTGTCTTCGAACATCCTCTCCATTTAGATAAGACCGTACCTGCTCTCTTGATGGGAGCGCTATGTTGGGCGCTTGCAGCAATAGGCTTTAATGGCGGTGAACTTGCCATTGTTGATTCGCATGAGCACCTGTACAGCATGATGAGTGAGGCTGGGCATGCGGCTGAAGAAGGATTTAAGAACACACTGTTGCATCACCTGGGTAAGACTGCGGAAATCCTAGTCTTCTTAATTGGTGCAATGACTATCGTGGAAATCATTGATTTGCACCGTGGCTTTGAGATTCTCAAAACCTGGGTACAGACGCGTAATAAGAAGCGCTTGTTATGGATCATTGGTGCACTAGGATTCATACTTTCTGCGATCATTGACAACTTGACTGCGACAATCGTATTGGTTACACTGTTGCGTAAACTGATTCCTGAACGCAATCTACGCCTTTGGTATGCTGGTTTAGTTGTGATTGCTGCCAACGCAGGTGGAGCGTGGTCGCCAATTGGTGATGTAACGACTACAATGCTTTGGATCGGTGGACAGGTATCTACGATAGGGCTGATTACAAACCTTGTAATCCCTTCAATTGTGTGCTTCATCGTGCCGTTTGCTGTCGCGAGTTTCCTTCCTATTTTCCAGGGAGAGATTGATTTAGAAAAAGATGATGATCCAGCAAGCCACCGCAAATTGCTTAGTAGCAAGACGATGCTGTTCTTAGGCTTAGGTATGATTGTATTTGTACCAATCTTTAAGACATTGACGCATTTACCTCCGTATGTAGGTATGATGCTAAGTTTAGGTGTGGTTTGGTTAGCCTCAGAGTATATCCACCCGGAGGAGGACTTCACGGAGGAACGCAAGCATCTATATTCTGCTCACAAAGCACTCTCACGCATTGAGCTAAGTAGTATCCTCTTCTTCTTAGGTATTCTTATGGCTGTAGCTGCCTTAGAATCCATTGCCGTAAATGGACTTGGTATGCTACGTTATGTGGCAGAAGGCTTGGACACAGCTATACCTAATCAAGACATCGTTATCATAATACTTGGATTCTTATCTGCAATCATTGATAACGTGCCATTGGTGGCAGCTTCCATGGGTATGTATACCGAAGCGATGGACTCCAAGCTCTGGCACTTCATTGCCTACTCTGCCGGTACAGGTGGATCGATGTTGATCATCGGTTCTGCTGCCGGTGTTGCAGCGATGGGCATGGAGCGCATTGATTTCATCTGGTATTTCAAAAAGATTGCCTGGCTGGCACTAATTGGCTTCCTTGCGGGTGCCGGAGTATTCTTATTGCTGGCCGGATTCCTCCACTAAATTCTGTTGTTGAAAGTAGAAATAAGCATGATTGCGATGAAGAGATTGTTGATGGCCAGCATCCTAGTGTTGGGATGTTTGGCCTGCGATAAATATGCTACTGCAGATATCGCCGGAACCTGGGAGGCGATTGAATTAACCGAAGTTGGAGATAGCTTGGAAGTGGATTTAGCGTCAATAGCTTTTAGGTTTTCTGAAGAAGGGCAGTACCACTTTTCCAGTACCTTAGAGTATGAAGAAGCTGGCACATTCCGTTTAGATGGCCCTTATCTTTTTAGTACCGATACACTAAAGCTACCGTTGAGGGAAAAGGCAGTGGAGATTATTCAGTTGAATAGCGATACTTTGGCCTTGCGAATGAAAGAGATGGGTAAAGAGCGGCGCTTAGTTCTTCGGCGCAAAGGCTAGTAAATATCAGAGTTGCCGAAGATTTCATCAATAGAGCGTTGCAGATCTTTAATGTCTTCCTCGGGTGTTCCTTCCGAATTTGACGTAGCATTATTGGCGTTTTTGAGAAGGAGCTTGGCTAAATTCTGTTGGTCTAAAGCTGTTGGATTAACTTGATTTCTTTCTTGTGAAACTCCTTCGATTACTTTGAGAAGTGTCTCAAGTACATCTTTATTGTTAGTCTCACTAACAGCCTGTATAATCTTTAACTTCAAGTCTTGCGTAGTCATGATCTAGCGTTTGTACCGGAATGGTAAACAAGAAGTCGGTTCCTGCTTCTGGATTCCGCGGTTCGAACCAGATACGACCATTGAAGCGTTGTACAATTCGTTGACAAATAGACAACCCCAGGCCGGTCCCCTGGTATTGTTCAACGGAATGAAGGCGCTGAAAAACTTCAAAGATGGTATTTTGAAATTTAGCATCAATCCCGATTCCGTTATCTCTAACTCGGAAACAATATCGGTCATTTTTTTGCTCTGCGCTTACTTTAATGCAACACGCTACCTCCGGCCTTCTAAATTTGATGGCATTGTCGATTAGATTTCTGAATAGATGCTTTAGCTGTACTGCCTTACCGTAGATCTTGGGTAGTTCATCGACTTTAATATCCACCTCTAGCCCAGCTATGGTTCCTTTAAGCTCATCTAGAATATCTGATAAAAGCTTATTCAAATCTACTTCTTCCACTTGATCTGGTAGGCTGTCAATTCTGGAGTAAAGTAACAGATCGTCAATAAGGTTATTAAGCTGATTGACATTAGTGAAGATGAATTGGAGGTACTCGTGAGCTTGCTCATCGAGTTGCTCAGTGTAACGGCGACCAATTAATTGTGCAAAACCACCGATAGAACGCAAGGGGGTCTTTAGGTCATGAGAAGCGATATAAGCAAACTGTTCCAGATCAGTATTCGATCGTAGGAGCTCAGACTCAATAGCCTGCCGTTCGCTAATCTCATGCTGAAGCCGCATATTCGAATTCTCAAGATCCGTCGTTCGTTTGATCACACGATTCTCAAGCTCAATTTTTGCTTCCTCGAGCATGCTTTGGTATGCCTTACGTTCGTTGATCTCTTCTTTCAATTTCTGCATCAGCATGAGTTGCTCCATGTAAAGGCCTAACTCGTGCGTCATCGTGGAGTAGGAGGGTAGCAGGTGCTGATTGATAGATTGCATGAAGTGTGCATCTTCGGTAGCAAATCCACTAATAGCAACTAATGGCGGAGATTGCCTGAGCTTTGGCGGATGATATATTCCTATGAGTGCTTCTTTGAGCCCTGTCAGTTCGACTAATTCGCTAAGTGAGTTTTCTTGAGGAAATATACCAGCTTGATGCTCCTTGGGAACAGTAACAATAGCTTGTTGTACGATACTTTCTTCCGAGAAGCCCAATTGCCCTAGCAGCGTCAGTTGCTGTGTGTCTGTATTATGTTCATAAATAGCGATACGCGGCAACTGAAAGGTGTGGGCATAGGCGTCTAAAGCCAGTAAAACTAGTTCCTGCGGTGAGCCTGTTTCTAAAGCTTGTGTGTTGAATTCATTGAGTTTATGGTAGCGCTCAAGTTCGTCATCTAGCTCGTTTCGCAGCTGAATGAGCTGCTGGTGGCGTGCGACACCTCGCTCTACTTGTCTTTGGAGCTGCTGATTAAGCTCCCAAAGCTCTTGTGGCGTTAGATTAGAGGGGAAATTACTCATGAGAAAAAGCTTGATAGTAAGCCTATGCGCGCGTCAAAGCGTAGATAGAGGTCGTGTAATTGTGGAATAGGTTTTTCCCAGCAAGTGGGGTGAATTCCCCAAAGCCATACATGCCAAGCCAAGGTCCTACTCCTGTTGGAAATAAAGGGTGCTGCATTCGATGGATGATTTCTTCCTTCAGAATCTTATCGAATAGCGCCCGACCACGAGCGGCACAATCTGTATGATAGACTGCCACAATTTTTTCATCCCCAATCTGCCCCACAAGATCTGCCATCATCGTTTCTAAGCCTTGGAAGATAAGCTCTTCGTTTCGCTCTGAAAACCAGATCGTTGTCCCTTCTGGGCAATCAGAGGGAAAAAAGAAGCTCCCATCACTTGGATCTACTTTAGTAATAACCCGAAGGATATGCTCATTATGATAAGCACTTTGCAGGTCAGCAGACAGGCGTTCGCCCATGCCAGCAATTGGGATGCAAGGACCTGGATGCTGATCTGCCGGTAGTCCTAGTTTCTCCATCAGAAACGGCCAAGCCGCTTGCCCTTCGATTTCGAAAATCTGATTGTGCAAAGACTTCGTGACCGTGTAACCCGTGCCAATTGGACTAAATCCGTGATGTACAGCTGCATGTAGATTTAAGCTTGGATCGGCGTACCCAACCAATACTGCACCGTGTTCCAATACCTCCCCATTGGCAAATTGAAAGGTGCGTTCCGCCCTCATATTATCTGAGGCAGTACCGCCTAGTATGGGTAATTCCGGGCCAAAAGCAGATTCAATGCCAGCAATCAATTGATCGCAAGCCACGTCAATACCCGTAGCATAGAGTTGGACAATATTGGTTCCGGCTTGTTGTTCTTTGATAGCTAAGGCCATCTTTCGGGCTTCTTCAAAAGAAGATTTACCATTCAGATGAGTAGAAACCCCTACGGCAATTTCTTGTTGGGCAGAGGCACTGACGGCCATAACGGCTAAGGCACGAAGATTCTCATTGGCACCTTCTTTACCGATGACACCTGCGCAGGTGCAACCGACAACTTTGGCGCCAGGACATAGCGTGCTTGCGGTTTGTGTGAGCACGTCGAGATCATGGCCAATCGTACAATGGAATACTACAAGATCGATGCTCGAGAGATCTGTCTCACCCTCGATAGCATCACAAATGGCAGACTCCATCGCTCGCTTACTGTTAATAAGGCCGTTGCTCGCTGAATAAAAACTTATCATTTGACGGGGACGTCTAGTGTGTAATTTCCTTTCTGTGTTGTTCGAGCTGTCTCAAATATATGATTTTTCCAAAACTGTTTCTGCCTATCCGGCAAGGCATTCTCGTTGACGAGTTAGTTCGTGGTGGGCAAAGTTGGAAATCGCTCTTGGATGCCCCAGAAAACTGCACTTCCAGCAAGGTATGCCACACCATCCCACCAGTCAGCAGTGAACCCAGATACAAAGTGAGGAATAACACTTTCAAATAAAACGAAGATAACTATGGTGAAAGCCGTAATCTGAAAGTTCGTGAGGTAGGAGATACCCCAATAGTGCTGTTGTTCCCAACGCCAAATACCTAGAAGAATAGGCATTGCTAATATGTCGTCTACATAGGAATGGAGAAATACCACCGGAGTAGTGGTATGGTATTGAATCAACTGACTGAGAGTAGCCAAGCAGCCAATAAATAGCAACCAGCGGTAGTATGGAGTAAGGCTTTTCATAGCACAGCTGCAACTGCAATGATGAGTCCAATGATTAGGAATGGACTAAGTAGGAGCATGATGAAAAAGCCTACGAGCTGAAGGAAAACCTTATACGTAAGCATCCACAAGGGATCGTTTTCTCGGAACTGTACGTAATCCTGAAAGCTCCGATAGGATTTTTGCGTATAGCCAAGAAATTGATCTACAGAGTTAGGCGCTTGGGGCTCGTCCTTAGAGGACCGAATTTTCATGGTGTTCAAGTTTAATGGTTAGGCAAAGCTACCATAAATAGGAGTACCAGAAACGTAACTTCCCACCATTCCACATCTGTAAAAAGATAGACTTTTTACTTGTGATGCATTAACTAGAGCAAAGAGGCTATGGCGATGAGCAAGCCCAAGAATAAAAAAGGAGATATAATCATCAATAGCAATAAAGCCAGCGACTGATACATGACTTTTCGAGCATGTTCTGCTAAAGGATCATGTTTGCCAAGTTCTAACGGATTAGCAACGGTCGAATCGAAAGCGTTGGTACGCGATTTAGAAGATCTAATGTTCATGACGGATTGTTTTGCAATGAAGCATAATTACTCCACTATGAGTGCGTAAGACCGCACTTACCACCAAATACTTGTAACTTCTATTTCGACTTAATTGCTTGTGTGGATTATGTACACTTAATTAACCCTGCAAATATAGCGACCCAGACTAATCCTTTCAAGAGGAAGAAGAAAAAACCGGCAATTCCGATCTTCTTGAACCAGTCTATTAGAGCCTCCTTATTCATGCTTGTAAAGTGAAGGTTTCTATTCAAACGCCTTAAACGCTACTAGGTTTGAATCACTCCCGGATTAAATGGCTCAATAGGAGCATGATTGGCTGCTTCAATACCTTCACTAATCCAAGTTCTAGTTTGTCGAGGATCAATGATAGCGTCTACCCAAAGGCGTGCAGCAGCATAATAAGGCGTCGTTTGCGAATCGTAGCGGGCCTGAATTTTTGCGAGCAGTTCAGCTTGTTCTCCAGGAGAAACTTCTTCTCCTCTAGCTTTCTTCGTGGCCACCTGGATTTGAAGTAAAGTCTTAGCTGCCTGGGCACCACCCATCACGGCAATTTTGGCAGTAGGCCATGCTACAATCAAGCGGGGATCATAAGCCTTACCGCACATAGCGTAATTACCCGCACCATAACTATTCCCGAGGACGATAGAGAACTTAGGCACGGTACTATTACTTACCGCATTAACCATTTTAGCTCCATCCTTGATGATACCACCATGCTCAGAGCGAGAACCAACCATGAAGCCAGACACATCATGAAGAAACACCAGCGGTATCTTCTTCTGATTACAATTCATAATAAAGCGGGCTGCCTTATCTGCTGAATCGCTATAGATCACGCCACCAAACTGCGTTTCACCGGTCTTCGTACGTACAATCTCTCTGTTGTTGGCAACGATTCCTACTGCCCAGCCATCTATGCGGGCATAAGCGCAGACAATCGTCTTGCCATAACCGTCTTTGTAATAAGTGATATTCCCCTCATCAACCAGGCACTCCAAAAGGTCTTTAGTCTTGTAGGGCTTGGTACGACTCTCTGGAAAAACCCGGAACAAATCTTCTGCTGGCCGTTTTGGAGCGACTGATTCGATGCGATCAAAACCAGTTTTGGGGAAATGTCCCATTTTGCTTACCAGGTCCTTAATGGTATCAAGACAGCTCTTGTCATCAGGGCATTTGTAATCAGTGACCCCACTTATTTCGCTATGCGTAGTTGCTCCTCCTAGCGTTTCTTGATCTACTTCTTCTCCTATAGCTGCCTTTACCAAGTACGGGCCAGCGAGGAAGATAGAACCTGTTCCTTCAACGATAAGGGCTTCGTCACTCATGATTGGCAAATAAGCTCCTCCAGCTACGCAGCTACCCATAATGGCAGAAATCTGCGGGATACCCATGCTACTGATTTTGGCATTGTTGCGGAAAATTCGTCCGAAGTGTTCTTTGTCAGGGAAAATCTCATCCTGCATCGGTAAGAATACACCAGCACTATCTACTAGGTAGATCAATGGCAAGCGATTTTCCATCGCTATTTCCTGAGCCCGTAGGTTTTTCTTTCCAGTGATAGGGAACCAGGCTCCTGCCTTAACGGTAGCATCATTGGCGATAATCATGCACTGCCGGCCGCTGACGTATCCGATTCCAGTGAGTACGCCACCTCCTGGGCATCCACCGTACTCTTGATACATTTCATAGCCGGCAAAAGCACCTACTTCCAGGAAGCTTGAGTTCTCATCAATAAGGTAATCCACACGCTCTCTAGCGGTCATCTTACCTCTCTTATGGAGCTTGGCTATTTTCTTTTCACCACCTCCTAGATGGATCTTTTCTAGTCGTCGATTAACTTGGGATAACAGTAATTTCAGTTCGTCCTCGTTCTTGTTTTGTTCCAGTTCGGTTTTACTCATTGGTTAAGGCAGTTGTGGGTCTCAAAATCCGACCCTTTCTCTTTTGTTGGTTGTGGGAATAACGCTTGGGGCAGCTTTGTGTTCGTTGTTTGCTTATGGCTTGTTGAAGGAGTAGAAGTATTCTCCTTCGTAATTCTCATATACGCCACGCAAGATGGTTTGCCCTTCACTGCGCTTCAAATGGCGCAACGCATCGTCCATGTCTCGAACGCTACGGTCGTTGATAGAGGTAATAATGAACCCGGGTTCCATATTGGTGGATTCGATTTCACTACCGCGAAATATGCTCATGACCTTAACGCCACTTTGATCCATGCGCTTGCGCTCTTCTCTACTTAAGTTTCTCAACTCAAAGCCTAGCTGATGCAGCATCTGTTCTTCTTCAAGTGCTAGGTGAGAGGTGCTGTTGTGTTTGTTCTTTAAGACAATCTTGGCTTCCTTGTCAACACCTGCGCGCGTGTAGTTGAGGCTAACTTGATCTCCCGGACGAAGTTGGCCAAGAATCTCTTGCAGAGCAGGCACGGTGCGAACCTCTTTGTCGTTGATTGCCGTTATCACATCCCCTTCAGCTAAACCAGCATTGTCTGCGCCGCTATCTTCCGTAATTCTGGTAATGAGCACCCCTGCAACTTCTTCTAATCCTTTCTCTTCGGCAATGGAAGCAGTAACATCAGTAATGTAAGCGCCGAGTAGCCCTCTTTGCACCTGGCCATAATCCCGAAGGTCTTTGACAATCTTCCGAACAAGGTTAGCAGGTACTGCGAAGGAATAGCCTTCGTAACCTCCAGAGCGGGTGATGATGGCAGTATTGATTCCTACCAGCTCACCGTTGGTGTTTACAAGTGCGCCACCACTGTTTCCAGGGTTAACGACTGCATCGGTTTGAATGAAAGATTCGATCCGATCCTGACCATCCAGGATGTCGATATTTCGCCCCTTCGCACTGACAATGCCTGCCGTGACAGTACTTTCCAGATTGAACGGGTTACCTACCGCCAACACCCATTCGCCGATTCTCAAGCTATCAGAATTTCCGAGTTCTACATTAGGAAGCTCATCATCTTCTATCTTTAGCAAGGCCAAGTCGGTCGATGGGTCAGTACCCACCAGTTCTGCTACATACTCGCGTTTGTCGCTCAGGATCACTTCAAAGCGCTGTCCTCCCTCAATTACATGATTGTTGGTTACAATGTAGCCTGTCTCACTGATGATGACGCCAGAACCCGTAGAGGTTGTAATCTCCGGACGACTTCGACGAAGAAATCCCGTATTTCCAGCTTGGTAAGCCCTGATGAAAACTACACCAGGCGTCACCGCTTCTGCAGCATCGCTAAAAGAAGTAGGAGAGGAGCTAAGGAAAGTCCGAGGACGTATTTCATCGAGCCAGTCTTGTTGACTAGCATAGCGAGCCTCTGTTGTGTCTCGAACAATTATTTGCTGAGCTGGGACCAGTTGTTGATATAAAAATACCGCCGCTACCGCACTAAGTAGTGAAGAAAGGACTGTGATTAGAATTTGTCGGGTTGTCATAGACGGATTTTGCGAAATTTAGGCAATTTTTGCGTGATACCGAAGCCAGTACTTATGACAGAAAAACGTGACCCCTTCGATGGGGAGTATATCGGTAACATATTTGGTCCTAAAATAACGCTTTACGGGGCCATTTTGATTTTGCTTTTCACCGGCATTATTGTCTACCGTCATTGGAAATTGGATGTTCCGTTCGGAATGGAGGAGGAAATTCCCATTATGCAAGAGGTGTTTCCGGTAGATTCAGTAGAGGTTCAGCCCAATGAAGAATAGTCTCTTCCGCGACCCAAATTCTGGTCAAGAATTGTCTTGGTCGGATGATCAGAGGAGTCTACTTACTTCGTCTGGTGAGGTTGCCTACGAGCTGGTGGATGGCTGTTTTCGACTGCTTCCAAATGGGCCGGAAGATGGCACGTTTGCCTATCGAGAGCATTATCAGGCGGATGCAGAAGTGTTCGACTATTTTGCTGGATGGGAAGACCCTGCCGCCGTACACGAGAATCAGAGGCTACATGAGATGATCCTGAGGCAGGCTCCTCAGAACTTGAAAAGGGTATTAGATGTAGGTTGTGGTTCTGCTTGGGTAGCAGCCCATTTTGCTAATAAAGGAGTCGAAGTGTATTCGATGGATATCTCCACAGTGAATCCGGAGCGCGCACTTGCTGATTATCCCTTCGATGGGCATGTTGGTGTGATCGCAGATGTTTTTGCACTTCCTTTTCAGGAAAAGTCCTTTGATTTGATCATCGCAAGTGAAATCATTGAGCACGTTCCTGATCCAGGGGCTTTTTTACAACAGTTGCTTCCCGCTTTAGCTCCTGGAGGTCTATTAGTGGTGACCACGCCACATGATGAGAAACTCGCACATAGCCTCTGTATTCATTGCAATAAGCCGACTCCACATCATGGTCACCTACATTCCTTTACGGCAGAGGCCATTCGGGCATTACTACCATCAAGCCTGCGAGCTGGTGCAAAGACTGTGACCTTTGTCAATAAATTGCTATTGCATGCCCGATCTCATATCCTTCTACGGCATTTTCCGTTTTGGTTGTGGCGCCTAGTGGATGGCCTTACTAGTGTTTTCTTGCCGAAGACCGCGCGACTAATGCTGGTGGTTCAGAGAAACGCATAAGTTTTAATAGAACTGTAGTTCAAATTCACTTTCGTAGAAATAGTACCGCTCTTCTGTACAGAACGCGATAGGTGCTCCAAAATTTCTGAGTTCGTTCAGGTACCGGAAGAGGGTTGATTTTGACACATTGAGGCGTCGAGCTAACTGGATGGAATCCCCGGTGGCGCGCTGTTCGATGAGGAAATGCAAACGAATGAGCATTTCCAGTTTGTCTTTGATCTGCATCCTTACTGTATTTACTTAATCACTGAGCCTTTTACAGTAAAAGCTTGAAAAGGCACTTTTGTGACGGATGCGATCAAAGGAAATGATCGAGTAAACCACTAAGCAAGTTGCGAAATCAATACTCCGGCAGCCACAGCAGACCCAATAACTCCAGCAATATTACTTGCCATTGCGTATTGTAGAATGTGATTCCGTGGATCGTGTTGTAAAGCGATTTCATTTGCAACGCGGGAGGCCATTGGAACCGCACTTAGTCCAGTAGCTCCGATGAGCGGATTGATTTTTTTAGCGGCAAACATATTGTGGATTTTCACTGCACTGATACCACCGAAGATTGAAATCGCAAAGGCCAAGAAACCACCGCCAATAATCAAGAGTGTTTGACTATCCAAGAAGGTGGTAGAGGTCATCGTTGCACCAATGGTGAGCCCAAGGAATATCGTCGCTGCATTCATGATCGTTTCTGAGGCAGCTTGAAACAGCCGGTTAGTGCTGCTACCGACCTCCTTAATGAGATTGCCAAAAAGAAGCAAACCCAGCAACGGCGTTGCACTTGGCACAATGAGGGCAACCAAGATGGTCAGGACGATCGGGAATAGAACCTTAACCCTCCTTAAGTTTTTAATCTCGTATCGATTAGGATGCAGGCGATCCTGCTCTTTCATGTTGATCTTTAGCTCCTCCGTACGGACCGTAAACCGGACGACCAACGGGATAATAACAGGAACGAGCGCCATATAGCTGTAAGCAGCAATAGCAATCGGGCCTAGTAAGTGCGGAGCTAAGACTATACTCGTGTAAATAGCCGTAGGGCCATCAGCGCCTCCAATAATTCCAAGAGCACCAGCTTCTTGAGGACTAAAGCCAATCAACACAGCGGCGATAAGAACCGTAAATATGCCGAGCTGTGCAGCTGCGCCGAAGAAGGCTAGTTTGAGATTTCGCAACATCGGCCCAAAATCAGTCATTGCACCAACGCCCATGAAAATCAGCGGTGGAAGCAGGCCACTTTTAATCAAGGTATAGTAGAGCAAATTCATGATGCCGTACTTTTCCGTGAGTTCAAGCAGTCCCATTTTTTTGATGTTGGGATCTTCGGCAATGGTCATTACCGCCATGCTTCCTCCGGGGATATTGGCCAGCAGTACACCGAAACCAATTGGAATAAGCAGTAAGGGCTCATATCCTCGGAATATTCCGAGGTAGAGTAGAACTGTAGCCAGGCATAGCATTAAGATCTTGCCGGGTTCAGCCAGTAGTTCCGCCAGAGCGGTCATTTCCAGTAAGTTAGCCAGGAAATCCATGCAATAGCGAATTATTTGATACGAACAATCACGTCATCCTCTTCAATGTCGCTACCATGTCTGGCAACGATTTCTACAATCTCACCGGCCTTATCAGCGGTGACTGCATTGATGACTTTCATGGATTCTATATAAGCTACCTTGTCACCAACCTTTAGTTGATCACCAACCTGTATCGGACGTTCGGAACTGTCCTTTGTCAGCAGGAACTTCCCTTCCAGTGGCGCGATAATGCTCTCTAGATTGGTGTTCTGACTTGCAGGAGGTGCAACATCTGGTTGTGGTGCTGGTATTGCAGTTGATTGTGTAGCAGTGCCGTAGTCAACTGTTACCTTGTAAGGTTTACCATCCACTGTAATGGTCAGGTCTTTTGGCTGTGCCGGAGCTGCTGTCGTTGTTGGTGGTGCCGCAGGTGCTTCCTTAGCGGCCTTGCGTTTCGCCAAGTCTTCTTTGAATGCTTCTTTAGCTTGTCCGGAGCGATATGCTTCGTATTGACTCGGGTGCATTGCATATTCCAACAGCTCTTCGTCGTCTTCTCCGAAGTCCCAATTGTTCGTTTTCATTTTACCTCGGAACTCATCAAGCGCATTCGGGTACAAGTCTTGCGGATTTCCAGTGTAGAACTCACGACCCTGGTCCGAAGCCATAGTCTTGATCTCATCTCCAAGTTCGCCCAGGAGTTGGCCTGATTTGCCAAGGATCATACCCCAGGTGTTCTCATCGATCATAGCCCAGCGCTCCTTGCCCTTCACAAGGTTGATGGCGTTCATTAAGGAAACGTTCTTCACGTATTGGCTGAACGGAGTCACCAGTGGTGGATACCCAAGGCGTGGCCACGCGTATTCAACTTCATTAAAGAGTTTTAGCAGCAGATCTTCTTGGCTGATCGGTGCTTTGTTATTCTTCTTCAACCACTTATTCAGACTCGTCAAATTGCGCTCCAAGTCAGCCATTAAACTACCCATCATGCCACCCGGTAGTCCAGGGCCAATGAGGAGACTATTCATGTAGCGATTTTGAGGGTTGATGTAGTACCCTAAGAAATCGTCAATAAACTCTTGCGACATGCTTCTGGCAGCCATGTAAGCATCTGTATTGATGTCCGGCAGGCTGAATCCAGCATCCTTTAACATGGCGTGGATGGTCAATAGATCAGCATGACCAGTGCCCCAACTAAGCGGCTCCATACCAACATCAATGATATCTGCTCCAGCACGTGCTGCCTCTAAGGAAGAAGCAACTGAAAAGCCAGGTGTCGAGTGGCCGTGGTATTGCACCAATACATTCGGATGACGCTCTTTGATACCCTTGACCATTTTGCCAATGGAAACAGGGCGCCCAATTCCTGCCATATCCTTAATGCAAATCTCTTCGGCTCCGCGCTCAATATATTGGTCGGCTAATTGGATGTAGTAGTCAACCGTATGAACAGGGGAGTGGGTAATAGATAGTGCTCCTTGAGCAACCATTCCACCCTCCTTAGCGTATTGAAAAGACAATTCCAGGTTCTGCGGATTGTTGAGGCCGTCGAAGGAACGGGCGATGTCGGTACCTTGCTTCTTTTTGACCTTAAACATCAGCTGGCGTACATCAGCTGGCACCGGACTCATACGAATACCGTTGAGGCCACGCTCTAACATTTGGGTCTGGATTCCAGCATCATTAAACGCTTGAGTCCACTCTCGGACGGCCTTGTTTGGATTTTCTCCGTACAGAAGGCATATCTGCTCAAAACCGCCACCGTTGGTTTCGACTCGAGAGAAGCACCCCATCTCCACGATAGGTTTAGCTACTCGAACAAGTTGATCAACACGAGGCATGTATTTACCGGACGATTGCCACATGTCCCGGTAAACCAGGCACAGGCGAATTTCTTTTTTCATACAAGTTTATTGGCTGGAATCGATTCGTTTTATGTTGCCCTTACCTTGTGTTACGTGCTCAACCGTGGCTGTAAGTACAGCTATGATCTTGGGATCTATCCCGTCTTGAACAGTAGTAGGACGAGGTGAAGTAGAACGACGAACGGGAGCTTTGGACTCGCTGCGGTTAACTACCGATATGAGTAGGCGGCCAGATAGGACGACTAAGCCTAACACCAGTGCTACAGTAGTCATACCAACTACGAGTAACTCCAAGGCGTCTTGCAGCGTTTGCTCCATGAGATTCGGTTTTATCTGTCCTGAAGGCGATAGTTTCCTATCAAAGTTCCTGACAGTTGAATTGGTAAGGGATGGGCAAAAATATAAAAATGTTGCAGAATGCAGCTATTGCCGAATTTTATTCTAAATTTTTGTCTTCTTCTTTTTGTAGAAGGCGTTTTGTGAACCCCACAAGGAATCTCTTCTGGTGGTGGAGTCAAAGTGAGAAAGCACGTATCTTTGCGTGGTTTTTAAAGTAAATGACCAAGTGAAAAAGAAGCTAAAGGTTTTTAAGTTTGGAGGTGCATCTTTGAGAGATGCCGATGCCATGAAGAATGTCGCCGGAATTCTACAATCCTACAAAGGCGATCAACTTCTGATAGTAGGATCTGCGACTAGTGGTACCACGAATGATTTAGAGGAGGTGGTTCAGCATCACCAGAATGGGGATGCTGAGAAGGCATTAGAGAAGTTAAGTGCTATTCGCCAACGACACTTTGATATTGCTTTGGCTTTACTTGGTGACAGGCATCCTGTCTATGATCAGCTCAATGATCACCTGGTTGCTGTAGAGTGGGTTCTAGAAGAAGAACCTCATGAGAACTATGACTACATCTACGATCAAATCGTTCCAGTTGGAGAGCTATTGTCTACCCAAATACTGGCAGCATATTTGTCATCAGTTGACTTGCCAACGGAGTGGTTAGATGCTCGCGATGTTGTTCTTACTGATGATATTTTCCGTGAAGGCTGGGTGCAGTGGGAAGAGACGGAAAGCAGAGCTAAGAAGTATGCGGCACCACTATTGGAACAAGGTGGCTTTGTCCTAACCCAGGGCTTTATTGGCAGTACAACTGAGAATTTTACGATTACACTTGGGCGAGAAGGTTCCGACTACACGGCAGCAATTTTTAGTTACTGCTTGGATGCGGAAGGAATGTACATTTGGAAGGACGTGCCTGGTGTCTTGACGGCCGATCCACGTATCTTCGATAATGTCACTAAATTAGATCGGCTTTCGTACCGGGAAGCGATTGAGATGACGTACTACGGTGCTAAGGTCATTCACCCGAAAACGATCAAGCCGTTACAGAATAAGAATATTCCACTTTACGTGAAGTCTTTTGAAGATCCTCAAGGAAGTGGTACGGTGATTTCTGATGAGGTAGTGGATCATTACCCACCAATGGTTACGGTAGAGAAGGACCAGGCGCTGTGCACGATTTCGGCTCGCGACTTTTCTTTTGTAGCGGAGCACCATATCAACCGGATGTTTAAGATCATCACTGAGCTGCGCCTTCAGGTCAATATGATGCAAAACACGGCTTTGAGCTTTAACGTGTGTTTCAACGATATTGATGACAAAGTGGACCGTTTTGCAGAGGAGTTGGAGAAGGAGTTTAAGGTGGTTATCAATCGTGGTTTGGAAACAATCACTATTCGCCACTACGATGATTTGACCCTTCAAAGCTTAAAGCGTGGACGAATGGTCTTGGTAGAAGAAAGACTTCCGCAGACCCTTTTAATGGTCGCCCAACAGCTGCCGGTAATTCGACGCAAAAACGAATAAAAATTTATCGCTAATGCTTATCCAGCGCGTAGCCCACTTTATCGCTGAACAGCAGCTCTTCACCACTGAAGATAAGCTGGTGTTGGCGGTTAGTGGTGGAATGGATAGCATGGTACTTTGGAAGGTGCTACAGGACCTTGGGTATCAGGTCTCAATTGCCCATTGTAACTTTAAGCTCCGAGGCGTTGAATCGGATGAGGATGAAGCTTTTGTACGTGATCAAGCTATCATCTCTAATACGCTGTATCATATCCAGGATTTTCCAGTAAACAAGGAGGACGCTAAAGACTTAGGAATGTCAATTCAAGAATTGGCGCGTTCCTACCGCTACACCTTTTTTGATGACCTGCTGGAGCTGGAAGACTACGACTATGTGCTGACTGCACATCATCTGGACGATCGTCTGGAGACTTTTCTTTTGAATTTTACGCGTGGAGCAGGTATCCAAGGTTTAGCTAGTTTACGCCCGAGTATTGAACGTATCCGGCGCCCACTGTTAGGAGTTAATCGAGCTGAGATTCAAGCGTTCCAGCATAAGCATAATATTGCGTATCGTGAAGACAGTAGCAATGCTTCTGATAAGTATCGGCGAAACAAATTTCGCCACGAAATCTTGCCGTTTCTTTATGAGTCCACCCCGGGCTTAGAAGCAATTGCAAGGCGCAACTTCAATCTATTAGAGCAGCAAGCGTATTTATTAGAAGAGACTATTTTCAAGTATCGCAAGGAGTTACTCCTGCCCAATCCAAGTGGTACATATATTCTCCTTTATCGGCGTATAGCGGATCATCCAGCTCGACAGGCCATTATTACTGCTTTATTGAGCGATTTTGGGTTCACAGCGGAACATTCTCGGCAAGTTTTTGAGGCGGCAAATGGTGCTATTCTACGAAGCGATAACTACGAATTATTACTCAATGAGAAAGAGGCGGTCTTACGCGAATTAGATGATGAATTTCGCCCGAAACAGGTCCAGTATTGGTCCTCTGATTCACCGAAGTTAGCGTTGTTAGATTCAGACGAAGTCTTTACCTATCGGCAGGCTGAACTTCCAAGTCCGATTCCGCAAGATCTTAATCAAGCCTGGGTTGATGCGGCTGAACTTCAATGGCCGCTTACTATCCGGTATTGGGAAAGTGGTGATCGTTTTTGCCCATTGGGCATGAAAGGGCAGATGCAAAAGCTGCAGGACTTTTTCGTGAATAACAAGATTGATCGCTTTGACCGAATTAGTAAACCACTGTTGGTAAATGGGGATGGGCGAATTATTTGGATTGCCGGCATTCGCCTGGATGATCGTTTCAAGCTTAAATCATCAACCATCGAGGTTGTTTGCTTCCAGTTTTCCGGCAACTAAGCTCACACTTGTTTGTTGAACCAGTAAACACCCAAATATGGACTGGCTAAAGCAGGTTGTCAATAATCAAGAAGAAAGTCGTTTTGAGATCAAAGTGGATCAAGAAGTAGCGTTCGCAGAGTACCGTGAACGCAAGGAGTACATCATTTATCCACATACTGTAGTGCCAGAGGCGATCGGCGGTCGTGGTATTGGTGAGGCACTGGCGACCTACGCTATGCAGTACGCGAGGGAGAATGACTTGAAAATAAAGCCCTATTGTCCATTCATTGCTCGCTTCATGAAAATCAAGTTGGAAGAATACGGTGATCTTCTGGCAGAGGGCTTCCGCTTGCCGTAGATTTATTTTAATAAGTCTGGGAAAACTGCTACTTTTCCCTAATGAAGCGGGCTCAGACTGTACACTCAATTCTTTCTGCTGGCGTATTCGCATTACGCACTTTTAGCACTGTTTTGGTGCTTGTTCTGCCCCTTATCCTAAGTGCGCAAGATCCACACTTTTCGCAGTCTCCAATGGCTCCATTGCAGCTCAATCCTGCGCTTACGGCTTCTTCCGAGTGGGATATCCGTATGGGAGGCCAGTGGAAGGAACAGTGGTCGAGCGTGCCGGTAAGCTATCGCACCTTTAGTGCATTCTTTGATCAAAAGCTGCACCAGTTAAAGTTGCCAACAGGGAAACTTGGTGTCGGAGGGGTATTCCTCTACGACCAGGCAGGAGACAGCAAGTTGTCTTGGACGCAAGTAGGACTGAGGGTCAGCTATGATCTTCCATTGCAGGATGGCTTCAATTTACGCGCGGGGCTCGGCTTCGATTTTGGCCAGCGTGCCTTCTTGCCGGAGCAACTTGCCTTTGGTGATCAATACAATGGAGAACTGTTTGATCCGGGGCAAACGACGGCAGAGCGCTTTGCTCGACAAGCAAGCGGTTTAGCATCATTAAGTACCGGTGTCGCGTTGACTTATCGAAACCCCAGGGATAGAACCTTCATCCAAGGGGGTGTTGCCGCTTCCCACCTCAATAGCCCGAGCGTAAGCTTTTTTCAAGCTGGCGATGTAAATATCCCTATCTGGGCGCGTTTCCATGCAAATGGAGTAGTAGAGGTCAATGATGATTGGGACGCTACTGCAGTAACGCATTTTTACCGACAAGGTAGCTATCAAGAAATTCTATTAGGAATTGGCGGGCGTTATCACTTAGATTACCAAGATGAAGATCTACAAGTAGGAGCAGGTATCAGCTATCGATATGGTGATGCACTGATCCCCCAGATAGAGATTCTGTATACGCAATGGCGATTCGGGCTGAGCTATGATATCAATACCTCCGCTTTTCAAACGGCCACCAATGGGCGTGGAGGATTAGAGTTAGCTCTGCATTATTATATTCTTCAGGCTCGACCTCCAGAGGAGTTTAAATCCTGTCCGATCTTTTGATTACTCTAGAAGAGGAATACATGCATTACAAGTCAATCCGTATGTCGTGTCCTTCAAATTGTCGTTTTCTTGCATTCCTTATTGGGCTGCTACTGTTTCCGATGCTGCTCAGCGCACAACGACCAGCCGCGCTGGTTCGCAAGGGCGATCAAGCCATGTTACAGGCGGATTACTACACAGCATTGCACTACTTTCGGCAAGCATTTGAAAACAAAGAGGCTCCTGATATTGAGTATCGTTTAGCTCAAGCGGCCTATGGTTTTCAAGCATTCGAACTAGCCGAGACGCACTACGGTAATCTGAGCCGCTCCACTGCGATTCAACAATACGCAACAGCTTGGCTGGGGCTGGGAAAAAGTTTGTTGGCCCAGGGTAAATACGAGGAAGCCGCTAATGCCTTCCATGCTTTTCTAGCAACAGAACGGGGTAGTAAGCAACAAGTAGCTGAAACACGTGAGCTTTTGGCTAGTTGTACTTGGGCCTTGACGCAAGCGACCGAGGAGGAATGGTCTCTCACTCGTTTACCACGTCGGATCAACTCACCGTATGGTGAGTTTGGTGCTTGGAAGTCTGGAGATACCTTGTTCTATACTTCTTATCGCTACGAGAAAGAGGATGATAAATACGAGCCACCTCGGAAGATAAGTAAGGTAATGATTAGCAGGGATGAACGTCGAGGTAGGGTTCTTGGTAGAGGGTTTAATGAAGACACGGTTCATACTGCACATATAGCGCTAAACATAGATAAAAGTCTGCTATTTTTTAACCGCTGCCAATTTACAGAAGGGGCCAAAATCCGCTGTGAGATGTGCGTGCGCAAGAAGGATCGCCGTGGACGTTGGGAGCGCCGCTATACTACCTTGCCAGCGCCGATCAATGTACCTGGATATACAACTACGCAGCCTGCTATATTGTGGGATAGCATCGCTCAACGAGAATACCTTGTATTTGTAAGTGATCGGCAAGGAGGAAGTGGTGGTTTTGATCTATGGCAAGTGCCTATCCCTGAAAAACTCAAGGGCTGGCAACGCCCAGAACCAATAGCAGCCTTAAATACTACCGCTGATGAAATCAGCCCTATGTTTCATAACGAAGGACATAGCTTGTACTTCAGTACGAATCGTCTGCCGGGCTTTGGTGGATATGATTTAGTGCGTGTTCCTTACCAAGGGGAAATGGAGTGGGGGAGTATCACCAATTTGGGGTCGGCCCTGAATTCCAGCTATGATGATACCTATCCTTTTGTGAAAACGGCCGAACAGCTATACTTCAGTAGTAATCGCCCCGGAGGACGCTATCTGGATCCAGACAGCAAAAACTGTTGCCCGGATATTTTTAAAGCAAATTACATTCCACCACCGCCTCCGGTAGAGGATACTACTGCTATCATTGCAGATGTTCCGCCAATCACACCAGAGGTGACGGAGCCTCCCAAGCCGGTTCTACGAACCTTGGAAGACTTCCTGCCCCTGACGCTCTTTTATGACAATGACCATCCTAATCCGCGGACGAGAAGGAGCTCAACTACGCTGAGTTATGAGGAGACCTATTTCAGCTACCTGCGCCGGGAGGATGAGTATTATGAGGAGTATGCTGAAAACCAGGACGAGCAAGATGCGCTGGCCGCCTTCTTCGAAGATGAGGTAGTGGAAGGGTTTGAACGATTGGAGCTGTTTAGCACCATTCTACTCGAGCAGTTAGAAGCAGATCAGACGGTGGAAATCTTCCTGAAGGGTTATACCAGTCCTCGTGCTCAAGGGGACTATAACTTACTGCTAGGTAAACGTCGAGTGAGTGCCGTTCGGAACCACTTCCAATCCTGGAGAGATGGTATACTGGTGCGTTATATCGACGAAGGTCAATTAATCATTTCGGAGGTGAGCTTTGGAGAAACGAAAGCTGCCGCCTCTGCTCAGGATGAAAGGGCGGGTGAGCGTCTATCCATTTACAGTCCAGAGGCTGCGCGAGAACGGAGAGTTGAGATTGTTGAGATTAAACGGGGGGAATAGATCAATACCATGTGCTCTGCTTGGATGATTTAAAACTTTATGTGTCTATTATGGCTGCCTTCTCAAACTAGATGTTATTTTTACGCCTAAACAGACTCACTGAATTAGTATGGCAAAATTCCGGCGTAATCACGCAGATCAGAGCAAACAGAGTGGAGGTATGATTGCCAAAGTAGGCATCTTTGGTGCGATCATTGGAGGACTCTATTTTCTATTCAATTTTTTCTCAGGAGGAGAGGGGCCAACTATTGATTGGGACCAGGATGAACCAAGCGTTTATGCGGGTGAGTCACATTTCTTGCCGGCCGATATTCGGGGTTCACAAGTATATCACTATAAAAGATATGCCCTTAGTTACAATGAAGATTATGAGCAAGTCAATTGGGTTGCCTACATTCTGACTCGTGAAGAACTTCAACAACCTTGGGCCGAACGCCAAGATAACTTCCGACCTGACCCTGCTATTCGAACCGGGAGTGCTACTCCTAGCGATTATCGCGGATCGGGCTATGACCGCGGGCACATGGTGCCTGCTGCCGATATGGCTTTTGATGCCAGTGCGATGGATGAAACCTTCCTGATGAGTAACATCAGCCCGCAAGCTCGCAATTTTAACCAGGGTATCTGGCGAGAACTAGAAGAACTTACGCGAGATTGGGCCAAGAAGTTTGGTCGTCTATATGTAGTCTCAGGACCAGTGCTTAGCGAAGAACCGAAGGGATATATTGGTAGAGATAATGAGGTCGCAGTACCTACCGCCTACTATAAAGTTCTGCTGGATTTGGACGATCCTGAGCAAAAAGGAATTGCCTTCCTGCTGAACAATGAGGTCAATTACGAACCACTGTACAAGTTTGCTACTTCCATCGATGAGGTAGAAGCATTGACTGGAATCGATTTCTTTGCCGACTTTATGCCGGGAGATTTAGAAGATGAACTAGAGTCAACTTACAATAAAGACTTATGGCCATTCAGTAAGCGTAAGTATGATTTACGGGTGGAGAAATGGAACCAGTAAAAAGACGTTTTTCGGTAAAAATTCACTAGCTAGTTCGTTACCTTAGCGAACGACTACAGTCAGAAGCTTGTACGTACTTCTAGCTTAAGAAAAAGATATCATGCGAGAGCAGTTTATAGAGACCATTGAACAAGGTTATCAATTTAAGGGCCCGAGTTTTGTACTGGGGGGCGCAATGCTGGATAAAGAGACCCAGACGAATACCCTAGTGCAGCTACCACTTGCCACTTTAAATCGACACGGATTGATCGCAGGTGCTACGGGATCTGGTAAGACTAAGACGCTGCAAATTATTGCAGAGCAGTTGTCACAGCAAGGTGTGCCAAGCCTTTTGATGGATATCAAGGGAGACCTTAGCGGCATTGCACAGCCTTCACCGGGCCACCGAAAGATAGATGAGCGACACGAGGCTATTGGTATCCCATTCGAGGCCGCTGGCAGCCCAGTTGAGTTTCTTTCTATTTCTGAAGAAAAGGGAGCTCGCTTACGTGCCACCGTTTCAGAATTCGGTCCGGTATTGTTCTCCAAGATTTTGGCGCTGAATGATACACAGTCCGGGATTGTTGCTGTCGTATTTAAATACGCAGATGATAATGACCTTCCACTTTTGGATTTAATGGACTTCAAGAAGACCTTGCAGTACATGACCAATGAAGGCAAGGCTGAGGTGCAAGAGATCTATGGTCGCATCTCTAGTGCAAGCGTTGGCTCCATTATGCGAAAGATCGTTGAATTGGAGCAGCAAGGTGCTGATATCTTTTTTGGGGAGCGTTCATTTGAAGTGGATGATCTATGTCGTACCGATGAGCTTGGTCGCGGAATTGTTTCTGTGATTCGACTTACGGATATTCAGGATCGTCCGAAGCTCTTTTCGACTTTCATGCTTCAAATCCTGGCGGAGATTTATTCTACGTTCCCGGAAGCGGGTGATGATGATAAACCAAAGTTGGTGATGTTCATCGATGAGGCCCACCTGGTATTTGATCAGGCATCTGATGCATTGATGGATCAGCTGGAGGCTATCGTCAAGCTTATTCGTTCAAAGGGAGTTGGATTGTTCTTTGTAACCCAGAATCCTGCAGATATTCCAGATAGCGTTTTGGGACAATTAGGTCTAAAGGTGCAGCATGCATTGCGTGCGTTTACGGCGAAAGACCGTAAGGCCATTAAGCTAGCTGCTCAAAACTATCCACTCACGGATTACTATGACGTTGATCAATTGTTGACGGAACTTGGTATTGGGGAGGCACTAGTGACAGCCTTGAATGAAAAAGGTATTCCTACTCCTTTGGTGCACACCATGCTGAGAGCGCCCGTGTCGAGAATGGATGTTCTGACAGCAGGAGAAATCAATGATGTGGTGAATCACTCACCGCTGGTTAAGAAATACAACCAGGAAATTGATCGGGATAGTGCACATGAGATTCTGGCAGAAAAGATCGAAGCTGCTCATGAGGAGGACCGCCAGGAAGAGTTGAAGGCTCAACGCGAGAAAGCGCGTAAGTCGACTTCTTCTCGCCGTAGGAAAGAAAAGTCAACACTTGAAAAAGTGATGAACAATACAACGACTCGTCAGATTGGACGGACACTAGCTCGAGAATTAGCTAGAGGCCTGCTCGGAATCTTAGGCGGACGTCGCCGATAAAAAAATGGCTGCAAGCTTAGAAACTTGCAGCCATTTTTCTTTTGTATTAAGGCTTGACTGAAATGTCGATTTCTAACCATTTCTCAAGCGCTTCGATGAGTTGAGCCCTTTCCGCTTTATTCATGTTGCGGATGCGAGCTTGACCGTGGTCCTTGCCTTCCATAAAGAACCACACCGCGTCAACTTCCTCGCTTGGTCGAACCGCAGTGGCAGACCAAGTATCAGAATCGCCATTGATGTATATAAAGCGATCTCCGTTCACTGGAAGCCATTCGTATACCGAGCTCACCAATTCGCCGTCAAAGGTCTTAGGAAGCTTACCAGGCATAAATATGGCGCTTGGATTGGGATCCAAGGGCAGAGCCTCTAGCAGTCCATCAAAATCTTCCGTTTCGTAGCTGTAATATCCCATTTCGGAACCAGCTTGATAGTAATGACTAGCATAGGCGTCCATAGACGCATCACTAAAGAAATCCAGACCAGAGGTTGACATGAGGTGATCCAAGGCGGCGGCCGTTCCGTCAGCTTTACTTGGAATGTCCTCGCACTTGCCACCTAGCTGCCAGAATGAGAAAGGATACTCTAGAACAGCATATTCAAAGGCTTCTTCGAAACTCAAGTAGTTAAACGTAAGCCCGGAGCCCTTGGCGTACCATTCCAATTTTGGCAGAATTTCGTCACGATTTTTTAAGACTGTGCGTTGTACGTCTAGCAATGCATTGCGGCAAGCTTCAGTTCCAACTGTATCCAAGAAGGTATAGATACGCTTCTCCTCTAAAGCAAGATTGAGTGGCGCCACATAAGGGACACTAACATCGACGTCCTCCGGATAGAAATACCGATAAAAAATAGTGGTTTGACCACCTTTAGAAATACCGGTGCTGAGCCATTTGCCATCATAGATCTCACGGAACAAGGTGTTGATGTGGTGCAAGTCCGCCGTCACTTGCTCCAGATTCAGGTATTCATAATCGAAGATGGATTCATCAGGCATACTGGTGCCGAAGTAACGGTGCTCAACATCAATCTGATTACCTTCTATCAGGTTAGTCAGCTCATAGATGCGATTTCTTCCGCGGGTATAACCCTCCGTACAAATAACGGTAGGCCGATCAAAGCTGCGGTGGGATAGGAATGCTCTCTGATAAAAGTGGCCTTTCTCTGGGGCGTTGTGATCTAATGGCTGCTTAATGTGAAGCTCATAAGCGGCTTCGTAGCCAGCCGGCGCTTCAATTTCCTTGAAGATGACATCAGGCAATTCGAAAAGCGCATACTCCAGGGATTGGGCTTGCGCATTGGTTAGGGATAAGAAGCTGAACCACAGGATCAGTCCGTACATCCATCTCATAGTTGATAGTTTTGTCTGCGGACAAAATAAGGAAACTATCTAAGAGGAGGTGGCAATTAATCATCGGTGATCTGACCTACACCGTATTGGCGTTGAAAGCTCCTCCAGGGAAGATTTTTGTAATGGTCCTGGCCGTAATAGCGAAGTAAGAGATTGAAGTGCTCTAGCCCTTGATAGCCATGGATGACCTGGATTACACGACTTTCCTCATCCAGAAAAACGAGGCTAGGGAAAGCTAAGCGACCCTCAAGCAAATGTGCAGCAAGTTCATGATACCCCATGCTGCCTTTTCGTACGTAGCGATAGTCTTCGTCCTTGAATTGCAATTCCTCCTTAGACTCCGCATCTAAGCCTACCAAAGTGAAATTCTCTTGTAGAAGTGTTTGTGTGGTAGAATCAGTAAAGGCTTCTTGCTCTAGTTTTTTGCAAAGCGTGCACCAGCTGGTATAGACGTATACAAGCGTCTTGCGCTGGCCCTTGTCTTCCTCTGCTAGCTTTTCTTCCCATTGTTGCCAATCAATGAATTGCGCATCTGACTGAGCATTTAGCATTCCATAATTAAGGATAAGGATAAGAGGAAGTAGTGATATGCACTTCAACATGGATGATGAATTGTCTATTTGGTTTGTTAGGCAAACCAATTTGGTGAAAGTTTTCTCAATAGATCACTGCCGTAAAAATATAAAGACGTAGGAAGTTTGGTAGTGATTACTAGTTTCTATAAACACCTAATTAAGCCAAATAATGATGAAAGGCGGCGAGTTTAATATTCCATTAACGCTAAAATGCATTGTTGTAGTAGACGCTGAGCTTATCTGAGGCCAATTGGAAGCTTCTAGATGGATCAACTCCTAAGTCAGGGGGCCTTTTCCCTGAAGCCCAGTTTTCTGAGGTGCTGAATACCCGTGCCTCATCCCAGAATTCTTGTTGCACGAAGGTGCTTAGTAACCATGCGCCACCCTCTACGGTCAAATGCGCAATTTTTTCTGTTGCTAACTGAGTTAACAGTGATTGCAGCCAATCTGTGGCACTAAAGTCTTGGCTAATGTATCGGAGGTTAGCACGGTCTTCTTTAGGGTTTTCCGTCAGTACCCAAGTGGGATGTTGACCATCAAATAGTTGCAAGTCTTCCGGTAGATTACCTTTCCGATCAATGACCATGCGAGTGGCCTGGCGACCCTGAAAATATCTACTCGTTAACGCAGGATTGTCCACTCGCGCAGTTCCGCTACCGACTAAGATAGCATCTGTCGCTGTTCTCCATTTGTGCACCAGTCGCTTACTGTACCCGTTCGTGAGCCAATATTGGCGACTAGGTTCAGGTGCAAGAAATCCATTTTCTGTTTGTGCGTATTTGAGCAAGATATAGGGACGTTGTTCGCTAACGTAGACATTGCGGTATCGACTTAGCCTTTCCCCAATTTCTGGTAGCACCGCCTCTTCTACTTTGACTCCTGCATTTCTGAGGCGTTCCAGACCTGAACCATTGACGCCAGGAGTGAGATCTCTAGCGGCTACCACCACATGTGGGATCTTTTGATCTAAGATGAGATTAGTACATGGGGGCGTACGACCATATATGTTGCAGGGTTCTAAGGACACATACAAAGTGCTCTCCTTAATTAAATGCCTGTCTTCTTCTTTTACACTTCCCACAGCTCTTACCTCAGCATGTGATTCACCGTCTCTTGGATAGTACCCTTCACCGATTATCCGTCCATTATGCACCAGTACCGCCCCGACAATAGGATTGGGGGAGGCCCAGCCCGCTCCTAAGCGTGCTAAATCGAAGCAACGGCGCATTATGCTAGAATTCATACTCATAACTACTTCGCATTCCACAATACATACTAAACTAGGCCTAAAAGCCACAACATTGCAGGCATATTTCGTGTAGTTTAGCTTGTAAGGAATTGATTAACAAAAAATTACGGCACAGTCTTGCTTTTAAGCCTCTGCTTCCTAAATCCACTCCTATGCTATATCGCGTCAAACTTAAGAATGCCGAAGACCATGTTTTGCTCGACAGTGAAGTATATGAACACTTGGTTTCGGACCCCTATTTGGTCAAGATTGACTTGATCAATAATCTGCGTAAGCATTCCAGTGGTTGTGCTGTATTTCAGAAGACCTGGCGTAAAGCTAGTGGAGATTATAAGACTGAAACAATTTATCTGCACAAGTTTGTTGCAGAAAAGTTCTTGGGACATCTAAGGTCAGACCAAGAGAACCTCGTAGGTGCTAAAAATGGCAATAAATTGGATTGTCGCCTTGATAATCTAACCTATCGCTCGAGGGCAGTAGCTAGTCGTAAACGGAAAACGTCCAGCAGGGTAGGGTACACAGGTGTGTACAAAGAAAATAACCGTTATAGAGCTGTAATCTCTATTGGACGTAAGACCATCCACATTGGAATGTACGGTACTGCAGAGGAAGCCGCACTGGCCTACAACAAGAAGTCTCGTGAGCTATTCGGTGAAAACGGTAAGATTAATGTGATCACGCAACGTAGAAGAGCAAGAAACAGTTAGCCTAAGGCTTGACTGCTCTCGTCATCTCTCGCTTTCCTGGAGGGCCTGGTAGCCCTTCAACTTGGAAGCCGATTTCCTTCATGGTCCTTTTTACTGCACCTTTTGCGCAGTAAGTGACGAATACACCGCCATTATTCATGGCGTCATATACCTTCTTAAGAGCTGGCAACTCCCAGAGTTCAGGCTGGGCCCTGGGGCCAAATGCGTCATAGTATACCACATCAAATTTCCCCGTCAAGGGAGCTTCTTGAAGTGTTTGTTGCCATTTGAGTAACTGAAAGAAAGGTGTAATAACCTCTTCTTTACCCCACTCAACCTCATGCAGTGCTTGGAACGGCTTTTGATCTTCAGAAAGCTGAGCCGGATAATTCAATTCGCTGGCTTGTTCCGGGGTCAGAGGATAGGCTTCTACCGCTTCGTAATAGATCTGTTTCTTAGCCTTCTCTGCGGCTAGTAAGCTCAAATAGGCGTTGAGACCACTGCCAAAACCCATCTCGAAAATCCGGACAGATTCTTTGGCCGGCAGGACCACACCGAGACCAGACTTCAGAAACACATGTTGTGATTCCTGAATAGCCCCATACTTAGAATGATAACTGACCCCAAAGCGGTCGCTATGCAAACTATGAGATCCATCTTGTGTCTCAATTAGCGAAACCATTACCGAAAGTCGATCTATGCAATAAGGAAAATGAACTTAGGAGTACTGCGACTCCCAGTTCCATTTCATTACGAAACAGCCATGAGCTGTTCACGGATTTCTTCAAGCGCAATGGCCAAATGGGAAGCATGATAAATGACGCGCCCTTTATGAACGATCAATACTTGCGGTGACTCATGTTCAATCCCGAAATGACCAGCTACGTGGTTAGAGACTTCTCGGTTGGCAATTAAATCCAAGAAGAAAGGCTGTACAGTATCAGCGGGAAGTTCCCAGCTTTGTTCAAGGCGATGCTTGGCGAAGCTACTGATACTACAACGTGTGCTATGCTTAAAGATGAGACAAGGAATCGTTTCTGATTGCTGTACCAGCTCATCTACTTCAGCGATGGTCGCTAAAGAAATCCAGTTTACCATTACTTAATTACGCGCTACTTAGAAAAGGAGGCTTACAACAGCTTGAACAGCTTCGATTAGTGAATCGTTCACTTCGAAATTGGTAGGACAGCCATAACCGCGATTGCAAGAAGACAAGAACATACTTGCTAATACGAACAATCCAGCTTGACTTAGGCGTTGACGAGAAATTTTCATGGAGGTTTAATTTTTCTCCTCAGATGTATTTATTCCGGTAATTCAGTAGAGACTCACTTGGGAAAAATCTGAGTAGTTTTTAAAATGTTCGAGGGATAATTTCCTATCCTTGCAAACCAACGAAGGGCGAGAATAGTTTATTTTGAAATCAGGCGCAAAAATAAGCTAAATAGAGAGGCCGCACAAGTATTTACACTTGCAACAAAGCTGGCTTTTAGTATTTTTGTGCCGCTTAATTTGACAAATCAACAAAGAAACAAGAGGATATGTCCAGGAAATTAGCCTTACGCGATGCCCTCAGAGAAGCAATGATTGAAGAGATGCGTCGTGATGATCGCGTCTTTTTGATGGGGGAAGAAGTGGCTGAATATAACGGTGCGTACAAGGTCAGTAAAGGTATGCTGGATGAGTTCGGACCTAAGCGTGTAATCGATACACCTATTGCTGAACTTGGTTTCGCAGGTATTGGTGTCGGTGCTGCAATGAATGGCCTACGCCCAATTGTCGAGTTCATGACCTGGAACTTTGCAGTTTTGGCTTTCGACCAAATTGTAAACAACGCTGCCAAGACTTTATCTCAGTCTGCTGGTGACTTTAGCTGCCCGATCGTTTTCCGTGGCCCAAGTGGCTCTGCTGGACAGTTGGCTCAGCAACACTCTCAGACTTTCGAAAGCTGGATGGCTAACACCCCCGGTTTGAAAGTAATCTCTTGCACGGATCCCGCAGATGCTAAAGGCTTATTGAAGTCTGCTATCCGCGATGAGGATCCAGTTTGTGTAATGGAATCTGAGTTGCTATATGGCTTTGAAGGGGAAGTGCCAGAAGGTGAGTACTTAGTACCAATTGGTAAGGCTGCTGTGCGCCGTGAGGGTACAGACGTGACATTGGTATCCTTCAATAAAATGATGCTTCCTACTATGGAGGCTGCTAATAAACTGGAAGCGGAAGGTATCAGTGCAGAAGTTATTGATCTTCGCACAATCCGCCCATTGGACCATCATACCATCATTGAGTCGGTTAAGAAGACTAATCGTTTGGTAGTAATTGATGAGTCTTGGCCGTTTGCTGGTGTATCTAGTGAAGTAGCTTATGAAGTACAGAAGTACGCATTTGATTACTTGGATGCCCCTGTAATTCGGGTAAATGCTGCGGATGTTTCATTGCCATATGCGGCTCCTTTCGTAGATGCATACCTGCCGAATGCAGCAAAAATCATTAAGGCCGTTAAAGAAGTGGCCTACGTAGGATAAAATGGATAGCTGGTACTTACCAATTACGTTATTGCCAAGTATTGGCTTCTTCATTATGTCTACCACGAATGTGTCCAATGCCCTCAGTGCTGAGATTTCTCAACTGCTGGCATTGGACACTTCTCGTGATAAGCCTATCCTATCCCGCAAGATCAATCAATTGCGTTTATTGAGCATTAGTCTCGTCCTACTTTACGGTAGTGCGATCTTTTTAGCAGTGGCTAGTCTAGTCAGTGGTCTAGGGGCAAGTCTTATGGTACATGCCGATCAAGTTGTCTTTTTACTGATCTGTGGTGGAATACTGGCTGTTTGTATTGCTTTAGCATTGCTGATGGCTTACGCCGTAAGGGCTGTACGGATAAAACGTGATCAATTCCTTCATTAGGAATTGCCAATAGGCAAAAAAGAAAAACGCCCGCGAATCATCAAGTGATCGCGGGCGTTTTTAGTTAGGCGTGCGATTTAAGCATTGCCTTCATCCAGCATCAGAATACACATACTTTCCAAACCGGATGGATCTCCAAAGTAGCTGATATGATCGCATGCACAAACATGCACTTCCGGTGGGAATTGGCGATCAGCCGCCCCTGGAATATCCTTAATACTATCCAGGCTAACCGCAATGTCATTTGGTGCCTTGAATAACAATAAGTCTAAGGCATCGTAGTGCCCTCTACTCTTAAATCTAGCCATCACCTTCTTCAGGATGGACGCTTGCGGCTCTGAAACAGCAGCAGGAATCAACTGGGTGTTTCCGGCTATGATCGAGTAAGGAATGCCTGGGTCACTTCCATCATTTAGTTTCTTGAGGAAATCACTGTCAGGATTCATCTGCTTCAAGGTGTGGAACATAGTGTCCAGGAACTTTCCAACCACCCGGAGCGGGATGATGTAAGGTTGCACAAAGGACGCACCGTTGACTGCATTGGCAAGCAGCGGAGTAGCCATTTCGTATAAGGAGCCATACGGTGAACCTTGATTAGGAGTACCCAATTGATAAAGGTGACGAACAATCTGATTACCCTCTAATTTCTCAATAAACCAACGACTTACTAAGCCCCCCATAGAGTGAGCTATGATATCAAAACTCTTGCCATGGCCGGCAGCCAATCCTACAGCCGTAAGGCGGTCTTTCAAGGACTGAGCGGTTTCTTCAATAGGAGTGTTGAGATTCTCGTAGTCAAAGGTTAGAACCAAATCGTAGTTCTCTTCTAGTGTCTTTCCGCTAGCGTCCTGAACCAGGCGAATTGATTTAGGCATTTCTGTTGTATCACCGATGATGCCATGGATGTACATGACAATTCGATCGGCACCAGCTACTGCGGTTTTCACCTTCTCCGTATCGGTAACGTATTCTACTTTTAATCCGGCTGCCTTCTTTTCGTCTGGCTCGGCTTCTACTAAATTACCAATGGCTAGTTGTGGATGCTGATAAACAAATGGCAGGTACTTACCGACGGTCTTTTGGAAGAAAATCTTGATGGAACCACCCAGGCTCCGTGTTCCGCTCGGTGTTGGTGCTGGAAGATCTTCGATCTGTACGTTACCATCTTCATCCATGATTCCGATAGGGTAGTAGAGACCTGTTTCTGGGTCAAAGGCCACCGGAACGACGAATTCGTCTTTGGTTGGTTTTTGCTTCAAATTGAGCTTAATCGGACTATCAGCAGTCACTTGATCTCCACCCTCAGTTGCGTAGAATTCAAGGACGTTTACAGGAGGCTTCTGGCTCAACCCTTCGGCCAGGTCATGGGAGCTCCAACCGGACGGGAAGTCAGGAAGAGGTGCTGTTGCGCTTAGGTTTCTTGCTGATTCGCTCTGTGAGTTCAGAGTAGCAATGGCACTCATACCTGCAGGCAGTTCAATAGTTACCGCTTGGGCAACTTCTTTGCTTTCCCCGCTTTGCAAGCTTACCTCCTGAGTTGGGCGTACGGTCTTAAGCACGACGTCTTCTACTGTCCAATCATGTTGTGGAGGGTAACTAGCCTCATCGCGACCTGCGCGCTTGGTATCCGCCTTCTTCGGATTATCCATGATCAAGGAGACTTGATTGAACTTATCCGTAGAAATCTCTTGCGTGCTCACAAATACTTTCATGTATTCCGTGAGCTCATTCACGCCGTGAGCCAGGAAGGCATCATCAACACTCAATGGAATACACTTAAAGGTTTGTCCACTACTTAAACGGTCAAGCAGGAATACCTCCTCTCCAGGCTCCAGTACTTCTAAAGGAAGGAACTTGTTCTTGATGCCGTAGTCTGCCAAAAGATTGACAGCACTGAAGTACAGCCTGCGTTGCCCTGTATTTTTGACCTTCATGCGGAATGCCGGTAATAGCCATTTCTTAGCTCCTTCTTTGCTGCTGTCGTAATCGTAGTTGAAGACGACCTCCTCTCTCCAATCCACTGGGCTTGCTGCACAGTCATCATCTGCCTCCCATGCTCCTGGCTGATCTACCTGTAGGAGAGTGATTTCGTACTCATCCCGCTTAAGGGTTGTTCTCGGGTTGGCAATGTTGCGCACATGATGCCAGTGTGCCACACTTTCAATATCTCCAATGAAAATGATGGCGTTGTCCTCTGAATATCCTTGTAGGCGGCGGAATACCGGTCTTTCTTCACCAGGGTAGGTTAATTGGAGCGTATTGTCGATTGCCTTGATCCAGTAATCTGCATCATTGGCACTATCTGTTAGTTCGTAATACACAGACGGGCGATCTTTGATAGCTGTTTCAACTAAGGCTAAGCCTGTTGCGTCGCCGTCGCTGTGCAAGTGTACTTTGATTTTCTCACTCGGTAGTTTATCAAGGTAGGCTAGATAAGATTCCGCCTTATTCAAGCGATTGTCATCCGCTACTTCTGATTGCATGATATCCACCTTAGTGATCTGCAATGGCACCATTTCACTACCGACCTTGGCTCGGATTCCAATTTGATCCGCTTTATTGACGGGCCAATTGTGGATAGAACCGGCATCTACCTTCCACTTATTTGCTTTTTTATCAAAGCTGAGTGTGTAGCTGTCAGATCGCTTGCTAGGGATTTTACCCAGGAAGAAGCGATTCTTGTCTTCTGCCTCCGAGGCATCAATCTGCGGTGTTTGCCGTTCTACGTAGTTACTAACCTTAACTCGTAGAATATTTATCAGCTGGCTATAGCTGATCTGTCCGTTGTATTGTTCTAGAAGAGCGATTAGGTTGTAAGTAAAAGCTCCTCTCGTTTGGGCACCAATCTTCAGTTCTTTTGCAGTCTCTGAGGCTCTTGCTGCCGCTAGTTGTACGTGGCGACCGCGAGGAGGAATCAAATCCACTCGGCCGGCGTCCGCTGTGCTACGCTGATAGCGGTCTGCACCATGAAAATCTCGCGCTTGTGGAATGTTCTTACTGGTCTCTGCCATGCGAGAGGTTACCCGAACATCTCGCGTATTGGTACCCGAGTGACAGCAATCGAATAAGGCCAGGAAGTGTGGATTATGTTGGTGAGTTGCTTCCCAAATAAGGTAGGAAAGTTCTTTGTCCATGAGATCACGGCCGTTTTCCACACGGCTGTCCCAACAAACGACTGTTTCTAGTTTACCGTCCGGATCGATATGACGAAATTCTTGTGGCGCAATTACTTGCGATCCATGACCACTAAAGTAAAACAGGCAGGTGTCATCCGCCTTGGCTTTCTGAAAATGCTGGAAAGCAGCAATGACATTGGCCTTGGTTGCATCCTGGTTAAAAACAGTCTTAATTTCGATTTCGTCAGCTTCGTAATTGCCTTCGAGATAGGCTACAAGAGATTGGGCATCATTAACGCAGCCATTCAGGCGGTGGTGTGGAATTGGATAATCATCAACAGCAACCACTAGTGCGTAGATCATACGGGTTTAGGTTTTATCTTTAGGTAAAGTGCTAATTGACAAATAGAAAATCGTTCAAAGAGAAGGAACGGGAATTATTTGCCCTGTATTCGATGTACTAAAGGTAATAATTCTGTGGGGATTACCACCTCATTTTCTATTTTTGCAGCATTGACTAAAAGTGAACCATGGGAAGAGCATTTGAATACCGCAAAGCCAGAAAAATGAAGCGCTGGGCCTCTATGGCTAAAGCCTTCACGAAGATCGGAAGAGAGATCGCTATTGCAGTGAAAGAAGGGGGCGGAGATCCCGACTATAACCCGCGTTTGCGTCTGGCCATACAAAACGCCAAGACGGCTAATATGCCTAAGGCTAATGTTGATTCAGCTATCAAGCGAGCATTGTCCAAGGATGCTGCGAACTATGACGAAGTCATTTACGAAGGCTATGGTCCAAAGGGAGTTGCCGTTATGGTAGAAACTGCCACTGATAATACCAACCGCACTGTAGCAAGCATGCGTTTGATATTCTCCAAAGGAGGTGGTAACCTAGGGAACTCTGGAGAGGTTGATTACATGTTTACGCGAAAAGGACAGTTCAAAATCCCTGCGGAAGGACGAGATATTGAAGAGTTAGAACTAGAATTGATTGATCACGGCTTAGAAGAGTTACAGCAAGACGAGGAGGAACTAGTATTGACCACCGCTTTTGAAGACTTCGGCACCATGCAGAAGGCTTTGGAAGAAATGGAAATTGAGGTTTCTAATGCGGAACTTGTACGCATTCCATCTCACACTAAGAAGCTTGATGATGATGGGGAAGAAGCAATGATCAAGCTGCTTGATAAATTAGAGGAAGACGATGATGTAGTAAACGTCTTTCATAACATGGACATGGGCGAATAATGCACAGTATAGAAAGTGTCAAGCAGCAATTTGTTGCTGCCTTCGGATACGCTCCGGCGCTAGTAATACGCGCACCGGGGCGTATCAACATTATTGGAGAACATACCGATTATAACCAGGGACTAGTTTTGCCTGGAGCTATAGACAAAGCCCTGTTCTTTGCTATTGGCCATAATGATGATCAGGTTCTTCGGTTTCGAGCGTTAGATATTTCCCAAGCACAAGATATTTCGCTTGACCATCTTGTACCCACAAATGAATTATGGTTGGATTACTTGTTGGGTATCGCTCAACAGTTCCAGGAGGAGGGCTTCCAACTTCAAGGTCTGGATGTTGCTTTTGGTGGCAATTTGCCCATTGGAGCGGGCGTGAGTTCTTCAGCTGCATTGGAGTGTGGTATGGCTACGGCCTGGAACCACGTTCTACAAGCAGGTAAATCAAGAACTGAGCTAGCGCAATTGGCACAACGATCGTCTCATACCTTCGTAGGGATTCCTTGCGGGATAATGGATCAATTTGCCAGCCTGCAAGGAGTGGCGGATCATGCAATTTTAATCGATTGTCGAGATCTTTCCTTTAAGGCTGTGCCAGTGTCTGTCGAGGGATGCGAGTGGGTTTTACTCAATTCCAAAGTAAGCCATCAATTAGCCGAATCAGCATATATCGATCGCGTCAAGGAGTGTGCTGAAGCAGTCAAGCTTGTACAGTCACGCTATCCTGAAGTGGAGTCACTCCGGGATGTTACCCCTGGGCAGGTTGAGGAGTTTAAGTCTGAATTTTCAGAGGTAGTTTATCGCCGCGCTCGTTTTGTAGTAGGTGAGAACTTCCGCACCATGATGATGATCAAAGCACTTGGTGAGGGTAATCCAGAAAAAGTAGGTCAGCTGCTCAATATGACGCAACTAGGACTAGCACAGGACTATGAAGTGAGCTGTTCGGAAATTGATTTTCTTTTTGCACAGGCCTACCGTCATCCGGGAGTTTACGGTTCTCGAATTATGGGCGGTGGTTTTGGTGGCTGTACCTTGAGTTTGGTGCAGAAAGAACAGCGCGATAACTTTGTCAGTACTGCATTAGAAGCCTATCACCAAGAGTTTGGAGTTCAAGGTGAAGAGTTAGTAGTAAGCTTAGTTGATGGTGTTTCGATCGTGGCTAGTTAGTCCTTCTCTTTCGCAATACGCTTATCGCAGCTCCAATCGCTAACACTATCATACCAATGATGGCGGTTTGAGCAATACTTGACTCGTCGTTCAGGGCTTGTCGCTTACTGTAAATGCCAAAGAAGGCCCAAACCAAGACTGCTACATAAGCAATGTCTCCACGTCGATAAAGTACGATCAGGCCAATAACAGCAGCAATGCTGATCATCACAACCGTCCAGACTGATTCTGGAATCGATCCACCGCGCCATCCCAGGTCAACAAGGACCGTGGTCACATTAGCAATTGTAGCTACTGTGATCCAGCCTAGATAGACACTGAAGGGAAGTTTGACTGCCCAGAAATTAGCGGGTGCTGCTTCCGGATCGCCGATGCCTAGTCTTAGGTATATGATAATGAGACTTCCCAGGATCATCAACATGATCAATAAGGATAGACCAGGAAGTAGATAGTGCCAGGCAATGATCCAGCTGGCATTGGCCAGGCAGGAGATGAAGAACCAGGGGCCAATGCGATTAATGAATGACATATCCAGCCTATGCTTACTCCACCAGTTTCTGATTTGGTAGATTAGGAAGACCAATAGTAAAAGGTAGATAATGCCCCATATGCTAAAAGTAAATCCTGAAGGCACGAATAGGTTCGGATAGCGATCCGATAATTGACCCGTAGTGTAACCGTTTAACGGTAGAGAATTGGCAAGTGTATTTAGAAGAATTACCAGGCCAAAGCCTAGTACGTTTAGGATTTGTAGTGTTCTCAATGACATGTAGCGTTGTTTTTCGTAGTCCGATAGTAAGATAAAGAAAACCTATTGCATGAGCAGCCATCTGGCTAAATAGGCGACCCCAGTGCCTAGGTAATTCCCAACAGCCAAGCCAAGTAACGAAAGTGCAATGCCGGGTGCAAGCAATCGGCGATTATGAATGGCAGTGGTAACCTGGGCAATAAACACAGGGCCATACAATGCTGCTGCCGAACTAATAATTACGGTGTCACGGTCCACCTTGAAAAGCCAGGACAAAATCCAGTGAAGAACAATTGTACAAATCAATGCCACTAAACTAAACGCTAGTAGTGGAAGACCGCCCGCCAGGAGTTTCTGAAAATTAGCCATTAAACCAAGAGCGACACAGAATATAAGCAGGAAGTACTCTCCTTGCTGGTAAGATCCCGGTAGTTTACTGACCTGAGGAATGAAGGACAGTGCCAAGCTAATCGTGGTGAGTAGAAGTATGAGGATGGTAGTATTTGACATGTCTCCAGTCAAGAGAATAGTAATTCCAACACTTGCTCCACCTACTAATAGACTTATCAGCGTCGGTAGAAGCCACCAGCGTGTGGTCTTTTCCTCCTCCATTTTTTCTTCCTGCTCCTCCACTTCTGGTTCGTGCTTAAAGCTCGGAAGGAATAATCCAAGAAAACGCTGAATGACTGTCATTAACAGGAGAAGGTAGATTCCACCACCTACAATATCTGCGGCCTGCAAGAGTACCACATAGTCACTAGGTGCATCAACGGCTAACCCAATGGCCATTAGGTTTGGGGTGCCACCAGTGTAAAGTCCGGTCAACATTCCTGCCACTTTCCATCCATCAGGTTGTCCGTTTTGGAAAAAATAGGCTGCGATCCCGGTGCCAATTAACCCTGCCACAGCACATAGGACAAAGGCGATGAGGCCTGGGCCTGCTAACTTCCAGTTTTCTTTAATGTTAGCGCCAAACAGAAGCATGGGCAAAGCCAAAATCATACCGGCACCTGCGAGCTGTTCAGCAATGGCTTCATTCACCACCGATGGAAGGAGGTTCCCGATAATTATACCAAAGGCATAGCATTGGACAACTGCGCTAAAGAATGAGGGTACTAACTTCCGTTTTTCAAGATAGAGTGCCAGAAAGGGGAAGAGAAGACTCAATAGAATAGTAACCGTAGCCGACATAATGGTAAATTGGTCCTGCCATCAATGTAAGCAATTATGGATGAATTCCATTTACAGACTAGCCGCATATCTCTAAGACGCTTCGCGGAAGTGGACGCTGAGGGCTTCTATCAGATGAACGCAGATAAAGAAGTGCTACAGTATACTGGAGATCAACCATTCCTTGATGAGGCGGCAGCCCTGGAGTTTATACGCAACTATGACCACTATCAACAACATGGCTATGGACGTTGGTCGGTCGTCCTGAAAGAAACGGGACAATTTATCGGTTTTTGCGGCTTAAAATACCATGTTGATGGTGCCTACACCGACCTAGGGTTTCGACTGAGTCGAGCATATTGGGGTAGGGGACTGGCTACCGAAGCGGCACGGGCCTGTATCCAGTATGCGTTTACTGAACTCAAGCTCCCATTGTTAGTCGGTCGAGTTCAGCAACGCAATCAAGCCTCTGTGCGAGTATTGGAAAAACTCGGAATGAGACGTATGAAGTCTTTCGATTTTGAGGGCGTACCTGGATATTGGTACGAACTAGAGAATGAGTTAGCAGATTAACCTTTCTTCCAGAATTGCCATGACTTTTTGTTGGCCTGACGCTGCTTACGGCGCTGCTCTCTTTCTTGTTGGCGCTTGCGCTTGCGTTTTTGCCGTGGCGATTCGAAAATATCATGTCGCTTGAACGGGATAAACCTTACGCTAATGGCGGTTTGGGAGTACATCCGTTTCTCACCACCGGAGAGATTAACTGCAGGTTTGAAGTCGGTACTAATATTGATGTTCTTGAAGTTGATCTCTGCTCCTGCGATTAAGCTAATGCCAGCTGGAGCTTTATAGTCAGCTGCACGATCAGGATCGTCTTCTAGCCAACCAGCGTGGAAACCTCCGCCAGCATATAAGTTGATGCGGCGAGTGATAAGTGGAAAATGCTGCTCACCAAGAACGGTAACCATGCCTTCCTCTCGCTCTAGACTAGTTTGGATGATGGTTTCTAAAGTGAAGTTTTCATCAAGTGGTGGAACTCTAAGTTTAGCGGTAATGCCTAAGTCTGTTCCCAGTCGCACACCTGCGGCTAAGTCATAGGATTGAGCTACTGTAGAGGTTTGGAAAATGGCAAAAAGTAGAAAGGGAAGCAAGTATTTGTTCATCTGGAGATAGTTGGACATGCCGCAAAAACGAGTGCTTGAGCGCAGGTATTGTCCAAGCCCAAATAAAAAGTAGCGATACAGGTTAATCCCATATCGCTACTTAAGGTGCTTAGAAAGCAAGTTCAATTGATGTGAAGTTACTCTCTAACCAATTGGAAGTCAGTTCGGCGATTCTGCGCCCGACCATCTTCTGTATTGTTACTAGCTAGCGGCTTGTCAGGGCCGTTTCCAACAATAATTAAACGGTTAGGAGACATACTGTGCTCCTTGATCAAATAGTTAGCCACCGAGCGCGCACGACGTTCAGATAGGGTAACATTTGAGGAACGAGAACCTACATTGTCCGTATTACCTTCGATCCGGATACGAGCATTAGCAAAAGCTTTTGCGATCTCTACAAATTCCCGATCGATGATGTACTTCGCATTTTCATCTAGGGTATGTTCACCACTGCGGAAGCTGATACTAACTGGCTTAGAAGAGATCGCTTCCAGTTCTTTACCGGCACTGTCATCTACTTTGGTAAATGTCTTCGCAGCTTCTGAGTCGTGTTCAGCACCACTTAGGTTAGTGCGCTGTACAAGCGTAGGCATACTGATCTGGCGCCAAGATGGTGCACGACCTTCCATGACACCAAGGTTTTGATACTCATTGGCCATACGCAGATACAAAGCATTACCATCAACTCCGTTGAAATCTGTGTTTAAGCCAAAGAAGTTCTTGTTGTCACCGTGGGTAACCAGACGTACGTTGTCAATAGCAGCAATTGCATCTGCTTCTGGAATGCCTAGGCCTTCTGATAGAATCCGCCCAGCCTTGCTTTTTGCAGCATTGTCGGAATTGATCTCCGCAGCACCACGCATCCATCCTTCGTACAACTTCTGAAGCTTATCGCGGTTAGCATTCACATATTCGCGTTTTGCAAAGAAGAAGTCGGCGATGATGTTCGAGGCCGAACGTGTGCTTTCCAGAACACGAGAACCGGGCACGGCACGAATACACTGCTCGTCATCCGGACTCCAAACAACAGCTGCATCAACTTGCTGACTCTTGAACGCTGCAGCTGCATCAATAGCAGAAGCCTGCTTGACAATTTGTACATCGTTTACGGTCAAACCGCCCGCATCCAATAGCCAAATCAAGAAAGAGTGGGATGGAGTAAGTTCCGCCACAGCAATCTTCTTCCCACGAAGGTCCGCAACCGATTGTATGCCACGACGAGCAACAATTGCATCACCACCCCGCGACCAGTCGGCTTGGAACAAGGCTACTGGATCAAAGGCCTCGAGGCCCGGTAGGATAGTGGGGAATGCGTCAATAGTGTACCAGTGAAGATCAATGTCACCGGCTTTCCAGGCGTTTAGAGAAGCATCAACATCATCGTTCAAAACGAATTCTACATCAATACCATACTCCTTAGAAAAGCGAGATGCAGAACTAGCTGCAAAGCCTTCGTTGAAGTACTGGCCGCCAGCATAGCCACCCCAGGTTACAACGCCAATTTTAATTGCGTCTTTACTGGAACTACTGCTGCTACTGGTGTAGGGAGCCTCTCCATTATTGCTTCCACTGCTACTGATCAAGCCAGAATCCATTGCGTAACGTATGCCGAAGAAGGCACCAGCGACGACTAGGAATACAATTAGAAGCTTAGAAAATGTGGTTAATCTTGCCATTAACTCTATTGGTGTTTATGATTGTAATGAATCGCTGCATACAACAGCGACAAAAAGTGTGCTATTCGAAAAAGTTATCGTATTGATTCCGATGTTGGCTGTCTCGCACCTTCTCTCGTATTGGCGCATTTAAATCCAAGACATTGCCATCGTCCTCCGCTTCAAGCAGAAGGTTAGTCTTCTCATCGCCCAATAGGAGAGAGGTACTCTCTTTCTCCCATTTCTCCAGCATTTTCAAACCGTCCTCTTCAAAAACGCCTTGCTGAAGGTCGATAGAGTTCATAAAGTTGGCTGACACTTCCATGAAGCGTTCCATTTCACCTACTTTACTTGCTACATCTTCAGTAACAGCCTCCATTGCCATGTCAAACATAGCGCGCTTATCAGGATCACCAGAGATGATGCTCATCGCCGATTTCATTGCAGAGTGAGAAGCATGGATTGCTTTGCGCTCTTGATCCTTAACCGCTACTTGGTCCTTGATATCTTCCGCTAGGATCTGGCTGTTTTCGTACATTTTGGTAAGTACTCTATACAAGACTTCCATTCGCTTGTACAGATCCTCCAACTTCATATTCGACTCCTTAAGACGGCCTGCACGGCGCGACTTTAGAATCATCACATTGGTCTTCTGGTTCGCCTTGGCTTTACTAGCCATCTTGAGGTTACTCTGGATCTCTCGCTGATTATTTACAATGATCTCCTTCAGCTTATGCATTTGCGCACGAAGCTGGCTGATCTGTTTGTTCATCTTGCGCAAGTTGCCTTGTAGTTCCTCAACGTAGGATTTCAAGATGCCAATCGGATCTACCTGAACAAAGATGCCAGTAATCCAGCGCATAACACTCTTGTACATGTAGCTAACAAGGGTTCTCATTTTCGGGTCTAGAATCATATAGACCACCACACCAAGAACAGCCAAGGTCCCGGCCAGATAAAGTGTGTTCGCGAAAATCAGTCCCCAGTTGACTGTACTTAACAAGTATCCTCCGCCAGCAACCAATGCGCCAAGGAACAGAAGCCCGGTTATGCCCTCAGGGCGTTGCCAAAATGATTTGGGTTTAAATTCTGATTTATCCATTTATACAGTGCGTGAAGTATTATTAATCGTTATTTCAGGTACTTCTTCATCTTCTCGACGTCTGACTTTATCTGATCAGTCAGGTTTTGATAGGATGCAATGAAGTCTCCTTTAGTTGTTTCAATAGATTGAACAGCATTTTGGATTTCCTTATCCAATTTGCCGAGTTGTGTTTTACTCTTTTCGATATCGGCTTGCAGCTGTTTAATCTGTTCTTCTTTACTCTTGATTTGCGCAGCGAGGTTTTCCTTCTCCTTGCGCTTATTTCCAATTCGGCTTTCCTGTTGATTTTCCAGTGCTTGCTCGAATTTCTGTTCCTCATCCAGTAAAACCTTTAGGTAATGTTCGGCAGTCTGGACGAGGTGAGCAGGTGTTGCATTCATCGTTTGAGCCATGGCATAAGCACTCTGAAAGGAGGTCGCTTCATCCATGTTCATTTTTTGCAACGACTTGAGCGACTTCTTATACTCCAAGTAATCAAATCCATCAAGGTTAGCTTTCTCCATCGCGCCCAATAGTATGTCCGTAAACTTGGCTTTGATTTGTCCTTTACGGGTGGGGCTAGACGTAGCAGCTGGTTTTGCTGGCGTTGCTTTGGATTTAGAGGCCGTTTCTTTGGCCTTGCCCGATGATTTAGTCTTCGGAGTTTCCTCCTCGACGATAAACAGTGATTTTAGATTTTTCAGCATAGTTGATACCTATATAATGCAGGAATCGCGAAGAACGTTATTTTTCTTCGATGAAGCTGTTGAGATTTTCTACAAAGTAAATAAAAGTAGGCAATAAAAAGCTAAAGCTGGTCTATCTTCGCGGCAAACAACAGCCATTCATGACTTTTGACGTTACGATCCCTGTTTTGAATGAAGAAGAGACGCTAGCAGAGCAAGTTGGTATCCTTCATTCTTTCCTAAAGGAGCATTTTACAACCTCCAATCAATGGAGAATTGTGATTGCCGATAACGGTTCTGAGGATCGAACTCGAGCCATTGCCGAAGAACTCAGTCAAACCTATGACGAAGTTTTTTGGGTCAGCGTTTCACGCCGAGGTGTTGGCCTTGCCTTGAAGACCTCTTGGGGACAATCAGAAGCCGATATTGTCGGTTACATGGATCTGGATTTGGCGACTGATTTACCGCATTTCCTGGAAGCTTATCGCGCTATTGCAGAGGAGGGGTACGATGTCGTTTACGGAAGTCGATTGCACAGAGACTCGCAAGTCATTAATCGGCCGTTCAAACGAGAGGTTGCTTCCAGGGTGTTTAACTTTCTATTGAAGAGTTACCTGGGCGTTCGGTTTTCGGATGGTATGTGTGGTTTCAAGTTTCTCCGTCGAGAAGTGTTGGCAGAATTAATGGACGGTGGAGCACAGAACGATGGCTGGTTCTTCAGTACGGAGTTACTCACTGTTGCGGAGTGGCAAAAGCGAAAGCTATTTGAACTTCCTGTTAAATGGACAGATGATATCAGCAGTAGTAAAGTGCAGATTATTCCTCTTGCGAAACGGTACATTCGTTCGATGGTAGAACTGAAAAGGCTTAAATCTAGCTAGTTGTATTCGGTTGCATTCACGAGAATCGTTTTTCTAGCGCAAGCTACAGTTTCATTTTTGATCAAACTGTGTTAACCAAGCATTGTCTGGCGATGTTGAATTGTCAGTAGTTCACTATGTTTGCACCCAATTCTATAACTAACCAATAAAACAGCATATGGCAAACGCATTCTATCAGGTTCCCAGTCCTAAGAATGAACCGGTTCTGTCTTATCGTGCCGGCTCTCCAGAACGTAAAGAGCTTAAGGCTGCTTTGGCAGCTTATAAGGCAGAGGCACAAGACCTACCCATGTATATCAATGGTGAATGGGTCACCACTGGCGACAAGGTTGCTATTCGTCCACCACACGAAACAAAGCACACCCTAGCGCATTTCCACAAAGGTGGTTCTGATCACGTTCGTGCAGCTATTGATGCGGCAGTTTCTGCTCAAGCTAGTTGGGAACGGATGCCTTGGCAAGATCGGGCAGCTATCTTTCTAAAGGCAGCTGATTTGATCAGTGGTCCTTACAGAGCGCGTATGAACGCAGCAACGATGCTGGGACAAAGTAAGAATGTATACCAGGCAGAAATCGACTGTGTAGCAGAATTGGCCGACTTCCTGCGGTTCAATGTGCAGTACATGACCGAGATTTACAAAGAGCAGCCTAATAGCGCACCGACTACCTGGAACCGCATGGAGTATCGCCCGTTGGAAGGTTTCGTCTTCGCAATCACTCCATTTAACTTCACCGCTATTTCCGGCAACCTACCTGCTGCACCTGCTATGATGGGTAATGTGGTTGTTTGGAAACCTGCGGAAACGCAAATCTTTGCCGCTAAGTTGGTCATGGAGATCTTCCATGAAGCAGGTCTGCCTGCTGGTGTGATCAACTTGATCTATACTGATGGTCCAATGGCAGGGGATATTGTCTTCAGCCATAAGGATTTTGCTGGTCTGCACTTCACTGGAAGTACAAAAGTATTCCAAACCCTTTGGGGGCTGATTGGGAAGAACATTAGCAAGTACCGTTCTTATCCACGTATTGTGGGTGAGACTGGTGGTAAGGACTTCGTAGTAGCACATCCATCTTCAGATCCAGAACAAGTGGCTGTTGCATTGGCTCGTGGTGCTTTTGAATATCAAGGACAGAAATGTTCGGCTGCCTCACGTGCATACCTTCCTAAGAGCTTGTGGCCAGCTATCCAAGAGCGGTTGTTAGCGGACATTGCTACCTTCAAGATGGGAACGGTAGAAGACTTCTCGAATTTCGTCAACGCTGTGATCGACGAGCGTTCTTTTGATAAGATTAGCAACTACATTGCGCAGGCGCGTAAAGATGATGATGTTGAAATTCTTGCTGGAGGGACCTGCGACAAATCAGAGGGGTACTTTGTGGAACCAACTGTTCTTCTAGCTCATGATGCTAAGTATCGTACCATGTGCGAAGAGATCTTTGGCCCTGTTCTAACGATCTTTGTATACGAGGATGAGGAGTTTGACGCTATGCTGGAAACAGTGGATTCAACTTCACCATATGCCTTGACCGGATCGATTTTCGCTCGAGATCGTGGAGTAATCAACTACGTCACGGATAAATTGGCTCATGCCGCTGGTAACTTCTATATCAATGATAAGCCTACGGGTGCGGTAGTTGGTCAGCAGCCATTTGGTGGTGCTCGTGGTTCAGGTACAAACGATAAGGCAGGTTCAATCTTGAACTTGTACCGTTGGATTAGTCCACGGACAATTAAAGAGAACTTTGTTGCTCCTAGAGATTATCGCTATCCATTTCTAGAGGAGGCTTAATCCTAGTAATAAGTTTTATAGAAATAATAAGGCGCGAATCCGGCCAACTTCCGTAATCATAATTCTTATGATGGAAGGGGCTTGGATTCGCGCCTTTTTCATTGGACTAAAGCCACTTAGTTATTTACAGCAGCATTAGCGTCAATAATACCCCAACCGAAGTTGCCATCTCGAGAAGGGTAAATGGAGGCAGCATTCTTCATCCGGTTCAGGATGGTGCTACGACTCGAATTCGGGCTGGTCGCCCAAACTAGGGCTGCAACACCTGCGGTCGTTGCAGTAGCTGCACTAGAACCACCTACGTAAGCGGGTACGTTACCGCTCATAGCTAGTGTTAGAGATGTGCGACCATTGTCGTTGCGTCTTTGCATAGGTGCGATGAAGTCTACTTCAGAACCGTCGTGGCAAGTGTTACACTTCACCAACGGATAGCCTTCTTTTACGCCAGTCACTGCAACGGTCTGCGACATATTAGCCGGGAAGATTACACCCCACCAGCTCGTCCAGCTTAGGGAAGTACCTGCAGCAGCAATGATCATTTTACCGCGGTTATAGGCGTGGTAGATTCCATCTGCTACAGTGCCACTGTAGAAAACATCACCAATTGACATGCTGATGATTCTAACGTCACCACGATTACCAGCGCTAATCAAAGCGTCCCGGACACCTTCCTTCTCATTACCGCTATTAACCACTACGTCACCGGTACCACGATACGAGATCAAATCAGCTTTGTAGGCAACACCTGCGGTAGATCCTCCAGAAGAACGTGGTCCTGTAGCCAAGCCCGCCATTTGTGTTCCGTGACCACAATCATCATCTGGACCATCAGGGCTAGCCCACCACCACCAAGAACTCACGTAAGTTCCATAGCGACGTAGGTATCTCCCAGTAGATTGACCAGAGGCAAATTGACTTCCTAGCTTAGGTTGATTTGGAGAAGTACCCGTATCAATCACACAAACACCAATGTTATCACCTTTACTGGTATTCCAGGCGCTTGGAATATTCATTAGGTAGAAGTTCCAAGGCACCTTTGCGTTAGGTGAAACAGTTGTGTAGTCTGCAGAAGGAATATTGTTGTTTGGATTGACATCACAACCAGAACCGCTGCGATCGGCAATTTCCTCAAGCGAATAATCTGTTGGTTCAACATAACGTACATCAGACCGTTGGCGCAAGGCTGTAACGATCTCTGGATGCTTGATCAGGATCATAAACGAAGGCGTATGCTCTTCAATAGGCCTTTCCATGAGTAGATCCTCCTCGGTGATGTTTTCATCGGGGAAGTACTTTTGCGTCTCCGTAAGTACCAAGTTCACGATCTCTGCACGGACGGTTCGCCATTCAGGCTTCGTTACGTCGACCTCATGAATACGTTCTTCGATGTTCTCAAAGTCGGCAGGTTGGTATCCAACAAAAGCTCGATCGTTAGCATGAGAGATGGCACTCCAGAGCATTTGATCGGTAGTCTGGTCCCAGTGGAATACTTTACCGGTTGCTTCCAGTTGAGCCTTTACGTACTCATCAATTTCGGCCTTGTTAATAGGGTCTGGGCTGTTGAGTTGGACTTCAGAAGAGGGCTGATCTTCTTTTGCGCACCCGAGCATAATCACTGCTAGGGCAATGACAGGTAGTAGATAGTTGCGAATCATAATTCGGCTTTTAAAACTTTGGTGAACTAAAATTTTGCGAATTTTCGCTGGATAAGATAATAATATCTGAAATTTTAGAACGACCTTCCGAATAAAACTTCCTGATATGGCCTATGATGAGTACCTCGCCGATCGCATTCGTGTACAGCTAAACGACCAGCAAACTAGTTTTGAAGAGAAGAAGATGATGGGTGGTCTTTGCTTTATGGTCGACGGCAAAATGTGTTGTGGAATCCACTTTGACAAAAAACGAGAAACGGACTTATTAATGGCTAGAATTGGCCCTGATGCATCAGAACAGGCAATGGATCGACCAGGTTGTTTACCTATGGATTTTACTGGGCGTCCGATGAAGGGTTACGTATTTGTTTCTCCGGAAGGATTCGATTCAGATGAAGACTTGGCACATTGGATTAAGCTATGCTTAGCCTTCAATCCATTAGCAAAAAGTAGTAAAAAACGGAAAAAGAAGAGTTAGTAGCGTGCACCGAAAATGCTGCTACCAATCCGAACCATAGTACTGCCGGTTTTCAAAGCCAGTTGATAATCACCAGACATACCCATCGAAATCTCTTTGAAGTCTTCGTTTTCGGCGAAGTGGTTCGATTTTAGCCGCTGATAATGACCGTGTAGCTTCTCAAACTCGGATTGGACCTGATCTTGATTGTCTGTGAAGGTAGCCATGCCCATTACACCACAAATCTGCACATGACTAAGCTCCTGCCAATTTTCCTGCTCCAGGAAGCGGTACATCTCCTCATCAGCCATTCCGTATTTGCTATCCTCTTGTGCAATCTTGAATTGAAGTAATACTTTGATAATTCGATCATTTGCTCCTGCGCGTTTGTCAATTTCCTGGAGGAGTTTCCAGCTATCTACCGCATGGATGAGATCTACAAAAGGCGCGATGTACTTGACCTTGTTTCGCTGCAGGTGCCCAATGAAATGCCACTCAATATCCTTTGGCAAAGTCTGCGCTTTCTCCACTAATTCCTGCACCCGGTTTTCACCAAAGATGCGCTGACCACAATCATAGGCTTCCATCAGAAGGCTTGAAGGTTTGGTCTTAGAGACGGCGACCAGGCGTGCATTATAAGGTGCAAGTTCATCCTGAATACTATGGATCGAATCGCAGATACTATGGGGCATACTGTAGATTTATGACTTCATTAACGGAAGACCAAAAATAAGGTTTAGTTTTTGCGCGTTTGAGGAGAGAACAAGTTACTTGGGAAGCCAAGCTGAATTTCTTGAGCCTCAAAAACCAACCTAAATGTCTTATCGACCAGATCGTATTGAGCGCAAAAATCGGCGCAAAGCAATTGTGCTAACAACCATGATTTATGGTGGCTTGCTAGCCTTCTTCCTGTTAAAGGATGATATTGCTTGGCAAGACTACATGCCTGATGTAGTGTTGGAAGTACTGGGTGAACCAACCGAAGAACCTGCGGTAGCAGAAACGGCGGATGTTCGTCCTTAGGAGAGACTAGTATGACGCAAAAGAAAAAGTCATCTTCACGAGCGTGAAGATGACTTTTTATGTTTTATGCTGATTTGCTCTACTTGAACATTTCAGTTGCAGCGAAGTGGAACGAAGCCTCACGCAGTGCATTCTCATCAGAGTCTGCTCCGTGAACTGCGTTTTCGCCAATGCTGGTAGCGTATAGTGCACGAATGGTACCTTCCGCAGCCTCAGCTGGGTTAGTAGCACCAATCAGTGTACGGAAATCTTCAACAGCATTGTCTTTTTCTAGAACAGCAGCCACGATTGGACCACTAGACATGAACTCTACAAGCTCGCCATAGAATGGACGCTCTTTGTGTACTTCGTAGAATTCACCAGCTTTTTCAGGAGATAGCTTTGTCAATTTCATTGCTACAATGCGAAATCCTGCTTTATTAATCTGCGCCAAAATTGCGCCGATATGCCCTGCTTTTACAGCATCGGGTTTGATCATCGTAAAGGTGATGTTGCCTGCCATGTTTACTTTGATTTTGGTCGTAATTTCTAAAAGGCGACGCAAAAGTACATAATTGGTCAGGAGCCCCCAAACCCGCTCTAAACATTTTGGCAGAATCAATATTTTTTGCCAACTTCGCAGGCCCCAGTAAAATAGTTTTATGGAGAATTTGGACGCACTCAAACAACTGTTGGCAATGCCACAAGATGTGGTTATTGTCACCCACCGAAATCCTGACGGCGATGCTATTGGTTCTTCGATTGGATTGAGTCTTTTTCTCCAACGTAATGGACACAATACTAAGGTCATCGCACCTTCTGAATATCCAGACTTTCTGGCTTGGATGCCTCAGACAGATGATATCTTGATCCAAGACAATGAACCTGAAGATGTTGAGCGCGCTATCCAGCGGGCCACAGTGATCTTTTGTCTTGACTTTAACTCCCTTGATCGTATCGACAAGACCGGCGAGCTTATTGGAGAAGTACGTTGTCCAAAGGTCATGATTGACCACCACCTCTTTCCAGAACCGTTTGCTGACTATGTATTGAGTGAAACTTCAGCCAGCTCAACTTGTGAGTTGGTGTATGATTTCATTCACATGCTAGATATGCGGCAATACCTGGATCCAGTAATTGGCGAATGTTTGTTTACTGGAATCCTCACAGATACAGGTTCGTTCAAATACAGCAATTCACCAAAATTATTCCGGACAGTTGCCGATTTACTTGAAATCGGTGTTGATGATCTCCGACTACAGGATTTGATCTTCAACAGCATGGAGGAAAAGCAACTTCGAATCCTGGGCCATTGCTTGTACAACAGAATGGAAATTCTGCCGGAATATCAAACAGGTATTATCACGCTCACCAAGGAAGATTACGCCTATTTTGATATACAGCGCGGAGATACCGAGGGCGTAGTCAACTTTTTGCTAAAACTGCGCAATGTTAAGTTAGCGGCCTTTATTCATGAGCAGCCGAAGATTGTGAAGTTGAGCCTTCGCTCTAAAGGGGATATCGATGTGCAAGAAATGGCAAAACGACATTTCCGCGGAGGCGGCCATAAGAACGCTGCAGGTGGCGCTAGCTTCCATAGTCTTAACGTGACCGTTCGGCGCTTCAAAGAAATTCTTCCGGAATACCAACATCAACTCCAATCCTAGCACCCTCATGTCGGAGTGGAAGTTAACTTCTAGTTTAATACTCATACTAATCACTGTGTTTGCTTGCTCTGAATTTCCAGAGCAGACGGCTCATGGTTATGCCTTCCGTTATCATTGGCAAATGGGAGAACCAAAACTGCAAATAGGTGAGGAGGCTTATGTGCAATTTCAAATTCGTACTGCTGATGAAATCCTCTTTGTTTCTCCAAACGGTGAGGCAGGTATGAGAACAGTGTTACAAGATCCGGATCTCAATCCGATTAAAGACCCTGACCCTATTGCTGATGTATTGCCGCTTATGGGAGAAGGGGACAGTGTCACCGTAAAAATGCCGGTAAGCGATGACATGAGCGGAGCCTTTGGTTTGGAAGAAGCAAATGAGATTTTTTACGATGTCGTGATTCGCCAAGTTAATAGGGAAGGGGAGCTCAGTACAATAGTAAAGGAAGAGGAGCAGAACCAAATTGATATAGTAGCGCTAGAAGCAAGATCAAGAGCACTTGAGGAAAATCTAGCAGGAACAGAATGGGCTAGTGATGCACTTGCGCAACTAAGAGCTTTTATTGCCGATCGGGAAAATGAAATTATCTCATCAGAAGAGATGTTCTACGAACTCGTTGATGAGGGAGTGTCTTCTCCTGCCAGGGTAGGTACACGTGCCAATATTCGCTTTATCGCCGCTCGTCAAGATGGCTTGCTGTTTGCAGAATCATTTAGCGGCGAACCCTATTCCTTCGCAGTTGGCGCTCAGCAAGTGATAAAGGCTTGGGAAGAGGCCGTGAAACTGATCGGGCTCGATGGTGCAGTGTTGTTAGAGGTACCTCCGGCATTTGCATATGGAGCTTCGGGCAAAGCACCCTATATTGGCCCCGAAGACACGATCTATTATTATTTTGAGATAGTGGAATGACTCCACTCATAAAACAATAATTTAATGACCGCAGAACAGTTACAAAAGCTGCACAGTCGCCTCGAGCAGTTGAGGCACTATCTTTGACGTCTCAGAACGAGAACACAAATTAGCGGAGCTCGAACAGCACCTACTGAACCCAAACTTTTGGGAGGATCCAAAGCGGGCAGAGGGGATAATGAAAGAGCTGAAGAGCCACAAGAATTGGATCGGCCAATACCGAAAGGTAGCAGATACAGTTGAGGACCTGGAGGTGCTCTATGAGTTTTTGAAAGAGGGAGAAGGCTCTGAAGAAGAAGTTGCCGATCGATATGCCCAGACCCTGGAGCTAATCGAAGACGTGGAATTCCACTCAACGCTCAACCGTCCTGAGGATGAGCTAAATGCTATACTAGAAATTAATGCTGGAGCTGGTGGGACAGAAGCTTGTGACTGGGCAGAAATGCTCGGCCGCATGTATTTGATGTGGGCTGAAAAGAACAACTTCAAGGTGTCAGAGCTGGATCGCCAAGATGGTGATGTTGCCGGAGTTAAGAGCTTGTCCTTAGAGCTTAAGGGAGATTTTGCCTACGGACTATTAAAAGGCGAAAACGGCGTACATCGCCTCGTTCGCATTAGTCCGTTCAATTCCCAGGGCAAACGTATGACTTCCTTTGCCTCCGTATTTGTGCATCCGATGGTAGATGATTCAATAGAAGTTGACGTGAATCCTGCTGATATCGAATGGGATACTTTTCGGGCCAGTGGAGCAGGAGGTCAGCACGTGAATAAAACTGAATCCGCTGTACGCCTGCGGCACCTACCAAGTGGTGTGGTGGTTTCATGCCAGGAGGAGCGCTCTCAGCATATGAACAGGGAGAAAGCCATGCAAATGCTTAAGTCCCGCCTCTATGAACTAGAGTTGGAGCGGCAGCGGCAGGAGAAAGATGACTTGGAGTCGCAGAAGATGAAGAATGAGTGGGGCTCCCAGATTCGTTCCTACGTTCTAGATGACCGCCGCGTAAAAGACCACAGAACTGGGCACCAGACTTCGCAGACGGATACAGTCCTTAATGGTGATCTGCATGGATTCTTAAAAGCATGGTTGATGTTTGACGGGAGTGCTAACTAAAGAAATAATCTGCTTGAAGTAGCATAAACAACAAAGGGGGATTGCGATTGCGCAATCCCCCTTTTCATTTCATTTTTTCTCTGCTCTAGAGGTGAATCACCTCATCGTAAGCAGCGGCAGCAGCCTCCATTACCGCCTCACTCATAGTAGGGTGGGGGTGTACTGTTTTGATGATCTCGTGGCCGGTTGTTTCCAGCTTACGAGCAGCAACAACCTCTGCGATCATCTCCGTTACATTCGCACCAATAAAGTGGGCACCAAGCCATTCTCCATATTTGGCGTCGAAGATAACCTTCACGAATCCTTCACTAGCACCAGCCGCTTTCGCCTTGCCTGATGCCGTAAACGGAAACTTACCTACCTTGATATCGTAGCCTGCTTCCTTAGCAGCAGCCTCGGTATATCCTACAGATGCAACCTCTGGCACGCAATAGGTACATCCAGGAATGTTGTTGTAGTCAATTGGCTCAGGCTTGTGGCCAGCAATCTTCTCAACACAGATGATTCCTTCTGCACTAGCTACGTGAGCTAGCGCTTGGCTAGCAACTACATCACCAATAGCGTAAATACCTGGTACGTTAGTCTGGTAGTAGTCATCTACCTTGATCATACCACGATCGGTAGTCACACCCAACTCTTCCAAGCCAATATTTTCTGTATTTGGCGTAACACCTGCGGCAGACAATACGACGTCGCAGCTGATTACCTCTTCCTTGCCAGTTTTACGGTTCTTGACCGTCACCTTACATCCGCGGCCTTTGGTATCAACACTCTCAACGGCGCTATTCGCCATTACCTTGATGCCTTTCTTTTTGTAGATTTTGCCAAGCTCCTTCGAGATGTCGGCATCTTCACGCGGTACTAGACCTTGCTCCATGAATTCTACAATGGTCACTTCTGTACCAATACTGTTGTAGAAATAGGCAAATTCCACCCCGATTGCACCAGCACCAACAACTACCATTTTCTTAGGCTGCTTGCTCAGCGTCATAGCCTGGCGGTAACCAATGATTTTCTTCTCGTCGATAGGAATGTTTGGCAACTGACGTGCACGACCACCAGTGGCAACGATGATATGTGGTGCGTCGTAGGTAGTCTTCTTACCATCTTTATCAGTTACTTCAACTTTCTTCCCACGTAGCAAACGACCTTCACCCTCAATGGTAGTGATTTTGTTTTTGCGGAATAGGAAGTTGATTCCCTTGCTCATGCCATTGGCTACATCACGACTACGACCAATCATGCCGTCAAAGTCAGCCGAAGCATCCTTTACATTGATGCCGTAATCAGAAGCATGCTGGATATACTCAAAAACCTGTGCACTCTTCAGTAGCGCTTTAGTTGGGATACAGCCCCAGTTAAGACATACTCCTCCGAGATTCTCACGTTCTACTACTCCTACTTTCATACCCAACTGAGATGCGCGAATCGCTGCAACGTATCCTCCGGGACCGGAGCCAATAACGATAAGATCAAAGTTCATATTTATCTATTGATTTAACTACTGGCTTTTTAACACTCGGGTTGAGCCGATAGTTGGTAAGCACTGATGAAATTTCGCGCAAATATACTCAGGATAAACTGCTTGAAGAAATCCTGTTCAAGCCTTTTGAGGTATAGAAAGGAGGAGACAAAAAAAGAGCCCCGCCAAAGATTGGCAGGGCTCGAACAAACTTACTGATACCAAATAATATCTTTAGAAATGAGGCCGTAGAATCTATACACCAAAAGATATTTTATCCTAGATGCTTCTAACTGCTCACGATCTGTCTCTTCAGGGAAATCTCAGTAGCAAGGACCGCTACTTTTGACTCTCTTTACAATTGTAAAATTAGGGATTTTGCCTCCACCCACCAAATAAATCCAAGAAAAATCTCTGGAGTTACACGAAAAGAAAAGTATCATTTTTTTGTTTAACTTGTTATTTGTGAGGTAGTTATGTATTACGGTAAAATGATGCAAACAAGCTGTTGGTCTACGGGAAGCCCTTGAAAAGCAGGGCTTAAGGTCTTTTTGGCTAGAAGCGAAAAAAAAATGCCCAACAAGAAGTTGTAAACATACAATTAACGGTCAGAGCGGTCTTTGGCAGGGTAGGAGCGGCCAATTACTAAACAAAAGTGGTCCGTCTCTGTTCTTAATGATGCTTTCATGATCCTTTGAGGTTTCGACCTCACTTTCACCCTAAATAAAATCAGAATGCGCAAGGACGAATTTCCTGCCATCAATAGCATTAGTAACAGTGGCCCCATTAGTGACAACGAACAACCGCTCGATCTTGATGCCGTAATGGGCTTGGCTATGACAGACATTGATACCCCACTCCGTGACGATGCTTTTGATAGATCGGATAAGGAGAAAATGGACATCATCGAAGATCATTTCCGGGAAATTATGCACACCCTAGGATTGGATTTACGTGATGATTCACTCCAGGATACTCCACGGCGAGTAGCGAAGATGTTTGTTAAAGAAATCTTCTCTGGACTAAATCCGGAAAATAAGCCGAGTATTTCCCTTTTCGAAAATAAGTACCGCTACAGCCAAATGCTGGTGGAACGGAACATTAAGCTGCACTCTTTCTGTGAACACCATTTTCTACCAATCTATGGAAAGGCACATGTTGCTTACATGGCAAGTGGTAGAGTAATCGGCCTCTCAAAACTCAATCGTATTGTTGAGTACTATGCGAAGCGCCCTCAGGTACAAGAGCGTTTGACCATTCAAATTGCAAATGAGCTTAAGAGCGTGCTAAATACAGAGGATGTTGCTGTGTATATCGAGGCCTATCATATGTGTGTACAGGCGCGGGGCATCCAACATGAAGACTCCATTACTTCAACTTCGGAATACAGCGGTAAGTTTTTGAATGAGAACGTACGCAATGAGTTTTTGCAGACTATTCGTAGTAACCGTTAGTACTAAGTTTCGTAGGATCTAATGACCAGTAATCTGGTCTAGGTTTTGCAATAAATCTTCAGCACTATTCTGCTGTGGTGATTTGATGTGATAATGAACAGGAGCCTGTTCATAATAGATGTTGCGGTCCTTGATTTTCTTTTTGATAAAGGAGAGCAAGGAATTTTGATCGAGGTCGTTCAAGAGAGGGCGTTTTGCTCGTCCTCTCCACAGACGCTCAACTAAGACTTCGGGGTCAGCATCTAGATAGATAGCCAATCCATGTTGGTTGATCCATTGCATATTGTCAAAAAAACATGGGGTTCCTCCACCGGTTGCTACAATTCGAGTAGGTCCGAAGGCCGTATCCTGCAAAGCCCGACGTTCAATAAGTCGGAAGTAAGCTTCTCCTTCGTCGGCAAATATCTCCCGAATCTTTTTGCCGGTATATCTCTCAATGGTTTGATCAAGATCGATAAACGGGCAATACAGTGAAGCCGCCAACTTCTTTCCTACATGGGATTTACCTGACCCCATAAAGCCGATAAGATAAATGGTTCTATCCATCTGAATACTTGACTTATCGGCTCAAGGTAATACCAAAGATGTATTAATCAAGACTAGCGGAGATCTTTTAGAACTTCTGATTGACACACATACTTCTAATACGGGTATGTTCACGTAGTTCTTCGTCCAGAGAATAGGAAAAAGAACTACCTTCGCTCTGCCAAAAAACAAACGAGATTAGCATGAGTAGATTTCTTGCTTTAATTACTATTATATGCTGCTTTTGGGCATGTGACCAGCAAACGTCTGACCCCGAAGTAGCAGTTGCTGCAGAAGAGACGGAGCCAGGAGATATCGCCAGTATTATCCGTAATCCCATTACCGCTGATACGGATGAAATTGATACATCACAACTAGCAAAACTGGCCTTTGAAGAGACTCGCCATGATTTTGGTACGGTGAACGAAGGTGCTATTGTCAACCATGAATTCGTTTTTACAAACGATGGTAGTGTACCTCTAATCATTAGCGATGTTCGCTCTACTTGCGGCTGTACGGTGGCAGATTGGCCTCGTGAACCTATCCCGCCAGGCGGTACTGGCTCAATCCCAGTTCGCTTTGATACTAAGAAGAAAGTAGGGGTTCAGAGCAAGCCGGTTACTATCACTGCCAACACCTTACCAGCCAAAACAAATCTCTTTCTGAACGGACGTGTAGAAGAGTGATTAGTATACAAGGATGGTCAAAATGACTTATCTTTCGGCCAGACACACATCAAACTTACAGAAAACAGACTCACGATATGGACTTTTCTTTGCTGCTACTTCAAGCTAACTCCGGAGGCGGAATGGTGCAATTGGTCTTCTTTGGTGCTATGCTCCTCATCTTCTGGTTGTTTCTCATTCGCCCGCAGGCGAAGCGTCAACGAGAACAGACGGATTTCATGAAAAATTTGGCAAAGGGAGACCAGGTGGTTACTGCTAGCGGCATCATTGGTAAGATCAATAAGATTGAGGATAACACCATCACGATAGAAGTGGGAAAGGTGTTCTTAGCGATGACCCGCAATTCTATTTCTAAGGAAATGACTGATGCTTTCTTTAAGGAAGATTAAGCTCAGGAATCCTCTTGCAGATAAATCTCAGGAAGATCGTACAGTATTACTGATCTGCCTGGCTATTGCTTTTGTATTCTGGCTTCTCGTGAAGTTTTCGAAGGACTATACCGTCGTTCGGGAAGTAGAGTTAAGCTATGAATTGCCAGATACCAAGGCTTTTGCCAATTCTCCTCCCAAGGCTGTTTTTGTTAATCTCAAGGCCCAAGGTTGGTATTTCTTAGTTGCTGGCATCACCGGCAAGGATTTTCATCTTCCGTACCGGGTACCAGATAGATCATTTTTTGGCCTTACCTCGGCACAAGTTCGCTCGGACTTAGAGGACCTCGTCAACGATAAGGAGGTGGAGATTACTAATTTACTCTTTGATGGATTCCGAATTGTTCTAGAAGATCGTTTGGAAAAACAGGTGCCACTTCTTTCTCAATACGAGTTGGCAATGCTTCCTGAATATCGCCTCGTCGATTCGGTCAGAATGTTTCCTGATTCTGTGTGGATCAGTGGCCCGCGCAGCATGATTGAACCGATTAATTATTGGCGTACAGATAGTTTGGTGCTGTCTGACCTTTCCCAAACTTATCAAGGACAGCTACCCGTTCGATTAGCAGAAGAAGGAATGCGAGTAAGTCCTGCCAGTGTGCAGGTAACGGTACCTGTAGAGCGTTTTACAGAGAAGAGCATTTTTATTCCCGTGGAGATCATCAATCCACCACCGGATAGTATCCGATTATTCCCAGATAAGGCTTTGGTCAAGTGTGTCATCGGGTTAGGTAATTATAATAGTCTACGAGCTGAAGATTTTCGCTTGGTCGCAGATCTTGATAAAAGCAGGATTCAGGAAGGGAAGAACTCTGTGCCATTGGAGCTGTTAAAGCGACCCGATTATTTGCATAGCGTACTAATTACGCCGCGCTCTACGGAGTTCTTTGTGATCAAATCCAGTACAACACAGGAAGAGGAATCCGCTACTTCCGAAAACCAATAGAAGAGCGTCCAAAGTTCAGTTCGTTCTTATCCATTTTCAGGACCTGGACATCAAGAATGTCAATCTCTTGTGAGGAGCCAGCAGGCGTTGAATCGGCAGCCAGACGCAAATCGTGAGCTTTTACTACTTCTTGCACCATCTTTCGTACCGTACGGGCATTACCAAAGTACTTATCGCGCAATTCGTAGAGGAATTGAAGGTAGGTCGCAATATGAGCTTCAGCTTCGCTGCTGAGGAATAGATCGTGCTCGGTAAACATCTGCACCGCAATGCGAAGGAGCTCCTCTGGCGTGTAGTCATCGAACTTTAAGGTCTTATCAAATCGAGAACTCAAGCCTGGGTTTGCTTTTAGGAAACTCCCCATGTTATCCGGATAACCCGCCACGAAGACAAAGAACTGCCCACGCTGGTCTTCCATCCGTTTTAGCAGCGTTTGTATAGCTTCATCACCAAAGTCTCCCTGGTGGCTTGTAGAGCGTTGTGTGAGGGCATAAGCCTCATCGATGAATAATACGCCACCCACAGCCTCATCTATCTTCTTAGCGGTCTTTCCAGCCGTTTGCCCAACGTAGCCCGCCACGAGGCCTTGTCGGTCCGTTTCGACCATATGACCCCGTTCTAATACGCCAAGGGCCTTGTAAATCTTAGTAAGAATACGAGCAACTGTCGTTTTACCTGTACCAGGATTGCCGACGAATACGGAGTGTAAGAAGAAGCGATTTAAAATATTCTTGCCAGCTAGTCTATAATAGCGCACTAACTGCACCATTTCGTGAATCTGCTCTTTCACATTCTGCATGCCGATCAGAACATCTAGCTCGGCCAAACTCTCCTCAAGTAGTTGTTCATCAACCGGAATATCTGGGAGCTGTGGAGGGTTTTGGAGCTGTATACCGCGTACATCCTGAGCTGTAATAAGCGCAAGTGTATCAATATCTAATTGCGTTGGGTTTGAGTGCTCCATAATCCGTAGACCCAGGTTAACCTTCGCCTTTTCGATCAGGTCAAAGACGAAGCGAGCGTTTCCGAAGCTTCGATCTCTATTTCGGAATGCTTCGGTGATCATAAGGTCCAGGATCGAAGCCGCCTCCGGTGCGAGCTGCACTTCCATATGCTCGGCAGCAAAACGGGCAATCTCGGTAAGCTCCTGCGGAAGGTAATCAGGGAATTCAAACTGATGCTTGAAGCGAGACTTTAAACCAGGATTGCTGTCCAGGAAATATTTCATTTCCTGCGGATAACCGGCAGCAATTACAGCAAGGTCACCAGGGCCATTACTCATCTCCTTAACCAATATCTCGATCACTTCACGACCAAAGTCTTTAGAATCATCCTGAGAGCGTGCTAAAGCGTATGCTTCATCAATGAAGAGTACACCGCCTCTTGCCTTCTCAATGGCTTCTTTGACCTTTGGCGCAGTCTGGCCAATGTATTCACCTACTAGATCAACTCGATCTACGCTATGGACATGTCCTTTACTGAGTAAGCCCATTTTATGATACAGCTTACCCATCATTCCAGCAACGGTCGTTTTACCTGTCCCTGGATTTCCTATGAACACGGAGTGGACATTAATCTCATCACGTTCGGCAAAGCCACGATCCTTACGCAGTTGTAAAAACTGAATGTATTGAGCGTGTTCTTTGACTTGCTTTTTAATCGTCTGCAAACCGATGAGGTCATCCAGCTTTTCCACGACCTCCTCAAAAGTCCGTTGATCTTCTTGTTCGGGAGCTAGAACTTTAGCTGTGGTTTGGTTCGGTAACCAAACTGCAGGATCTCCTTCTTCGAAATCATAACCGACGGTAAACGGAATACTCGCGAGAAGCTGGTCCATGAAAACAAGCTCCACGCTATATCGATCCGTGCGCCAGGAGCCCTTTACATTCGATCCCCAACCTGCCGTTAGCTTTATGATGTCCTTTTCTTTTTCAATGCGTTGCAAACGCACAACTTGCCCTTTGAGTTCGCGGGCATTATTAAAGAACTTAGTAAATAATTCACATTGCCAATTCTTTTCCGGTAGGAGGTTGCGAAGCAGGATCTCGACATAAATGTATCGAGTCTCCTCGCAGTTGAAGGCTTTGTAATAGGTTCTATCATCTTCGTTTACATCGTCATAAGGACCTTCGTATAAACGGATGCTTTGCACCTCAAGGTAAGGGTTGTCTTCTGGGACAAGCTCTTGATTGGCGTCCTCTATGTAGAAGTACTTGGAGCCTACCTTTTGCCCATTAAGAAAGGCCTCCCAGTAGTAAGTTCCCTTTTTCCAAAAAGAACCTTCGCTCTTGTTGCCCCAACCTTCACGCACATAAGCAATATGATCATACTTGCTGATCTTCTTGTTGAGGCTGAGTCGGCAAATTTCTCTTTTGCCTTTGCGAAGCGAGTAGCACACTAAGTCTATTGCTACTTCCCAGTCTTGTTCGTCGAAGAGTTTGTTATAAAAGGATAGCTCTGCGTAGACAAAAGCGGTATTATATCGATCGAATACCTGGCGATATTTCTTGCGATTATCTGCCAACCATTCGGTCGAGCCATACACCTTCAGTTCTTTGAACTTGAATGGTGATTTACCGGGATGTGAAGTTGCTTCTGCCATGGTATCAGAAAATGCCTACGGGTAAGCTATTCAATGAAGGTCGAATCTTTTCTGGACATTTCCAATCTCCAATAAAAAAAAGACGCATTCGCCATAAGGGAATGCGTCTCAAAACCACCTATCTAAACTTGAAAAATCCTATTTAGTAATGAGTAGCGGTAGCGTAGCTTGTCCCTGGGGATTTACCAATTGCAGCTGGTATAAGCCCGCTGGCCAGTTACTCAAGTCAATTGATTCGCGGTAACTACCGTTTGTCAATTGTCCGAACGCTTTAGTAAACAACACTTTTCCTTCTTGGTTCACGAGTCGGAGATTAATTTCTGTATCCTCCAACAAGCGGAATTCGACGGTTGTATTGCCCACCGCAGGGTTAGGAAACACTGTATAAACATCTAATTGATCAATCAGTTCATTCGTTGCCACAATTTCTGTTAGTGGGAACGTCGTGCCGTCAATTAGTGCAACCCAAGTCTCGAACTCAGGTGTACCTTCTACTAGGAAACCACTAGCAAATACAGTTGCTGCCTGACCAGTTAGTGTGGTGATATCAGCATCATATTTCTTAACAATGGTACTGTTGTCATCAGCTGGCGTAACATCCAAGATGTAAGCTGCTGGTGGCACACTAGCGTAATCACTGAAGTTGCCGTAGGAGATGTCATCAAACAAAGTTGGACCACCCTGCTCCACAACAACGTCTACCGCTGGTGCGTCAGGAGAACCGTGGAATAGCGTCAAATCTACATTAGCAGCATCCGCTGCACGATCGCGCGCAGCATCGTTAATTACCACTGTGAATGGTGTGTCCATATCACCTACAACACCGCTCGCCATTGCGATATATACTTTGCCGTCTTCTAGCGTTACATCTTCTAGTGTAGCAACAGCGCTACCAATATCGCCACCTGCAGGTACAACCGCGATGTCGATTGGGGTGCGTGTTGGTAGATCAATCATGCCAGTTGCATCACGGAATGCCAAGCCAGGTACAGCCAAAGCACCATCTACGTAGATGTCAACCGTAGGATCTGGAGAGTTGTGGATGATTTGTAGACGGCTTACGGAACCTAGTTCAACTACCAAGCCATTAGGCAAGGCTGCAAACAAACCGAAAGCTGGTTCATCACCGAGAATACCGCTGGCAAATACGGTTGTGCTAAATCCACCCAATAGTGGAAGAGCGGAAGCATTGAACGTTGCCACGAGGTTTGGATCACCAGCTGCGCGGAGCTCTAGGAATTCCGCTACGTTTGGTACTTCTAGGTAATCATTGTAGCTGCCATATGCCAGGTCGTTAATAGCTGCTGCTCCGTTACTACGGGTACTGATGTCCACATTTGGTGCTCCTGGAGAACCGTGGAATCCAATAACACCAACCACATCATCGCCACTACTTACAATGCGAGCATCATCGTTGATGGCCAACTCAAATGGGAAGTCAACATCACCCGGAATGCCATTTGCAATGGCTGTATACACCTTACCGTCTTCAAAGGTCAAAGGTCCTACATTGAATAGGATGTCTCCTGCTCCACCGCTGTTGCCTCCGGCAACACCAATTGTCAAAGGAAGGCGAGTAGGGTAGTAGTCAAAAGTAGTTGCTGTACGGAAGGTAAAGTCGTCTACTAGTAGGCTGTAGTCCTCTGCTGATTGTGGATCAATTGCTGCGTACAAGTCTACCACTTCGGCAATCGCTGCTGGAGAGTTGTGAATCAGTTGCGCCTGGCTAACAGGTAACAAGCTAATTACGGTACCCGTTGGAAGTACCGCGTACAAATTGAATAATGGATCTTGATCCAATAGACCGCCAGCAAATACGACTGCACTTAGACCATCACCGCCAGTCAAGTCGGTGAAGAAGGTTCCAACTAGATCAGTTGTGCCGGCAGGACGTAGCTCAAAGAAGTTAGTGCCAGGTACACCGTCAAAGTAATCTGCTGTGAATTCACCATAAGACAAGTTGGTCACTGGAGTAATGTCATCAATCACTTCACCAATGTCTACCGCTGGAGCACCAGGAATACCGTGGAAAGCACGGATCTGGATTGCATCTGGGTTGGTGCCTGCTAAACGAGCACCGTCCGTCAAAGCAATTCCAAACGGGAAGTCAGCATCACCTACGATACCATTCGCGATAGCAGTATAGTTTTCACCATTTTCAAGTGTGATGTTCACGCTAAAGATTGCCTCATCAGCTGAGCTTGAAGTTTCAGGTGCAACAGCTACAGTTAGTTCTACTCCTGCTGGAACTGTGCGAGTTTCAGTGGCAGTTAGGTAAGCAAAATCATCTTCGTAGAGCTGTCCATTAACGTAGATATCAACAGTTGGACTAGGAGAGTTGTGAATTACCTGCAATGTAGCAAGTGACACAGCTGGTAATTCCACCACGGTACCATCAGGTAAGGCGGCAAAAAGGCCAAATGCTGGGTCGTCCGCTAAGAAACCAGAGGCAAATACAGTTGCTGCTCCTCCTGCTAGGCTCGTTAAGTCTGCCTGGAAAGAGGCAACTATGTCTTCACTGCCATTGGCACGTACATCCAAGATGAAGTCGCCAGGAGGGAGGTCCAAGTAGCCTGCTGTATAGTTGTTGTAAGCCAAATTCGTAATCAAGTTACCTACGAATCGAGCATCAACGTCAACTGCCGGTGCGTCTGGTGAACCGTGGAAGGCAGCGACTGCAACGGTGCCATCAACTTGTGCACTTTCTAGTGCGCTTCCGTTAATGGCAAGGTTGAATGGTGTATCCATGTCACCGACAATACCATTGGCAGTAACTACATACGTTCCGCCATTATCTAATGCAACCCCAGGGAAGGTAGCGATGGCATCGTCTACGCTGGTACTATTGTCAAGAGCAATAGCAATGTCCAGTCCAACACCAGCAGGTACCGTGCGGAACTCTGTAGCTGTGCGGAAGGCAAAGTCATCTTCGTACAGATCGCCGTTTACGTAAATATCTACGGTTGGACTTGGTGAGTTATGAATCAATTGCAAGCGAGCAACTTGGGTTGCTGGCAGTTCTACCACAGTACCATCAGGTAGTGCAGCAAAAAGCCCAAAGGCTGGAGTGCCGCCCAATAGGCCAGAGGCAAATACATTTGCAGCGCCGCCCCCAAGAGCAGACAAATCTGCTTCAAAAGTTGCTACAATGTTTGGATCGTTTGCAGCACGTACATCAAGGAAGTAGGAACCTGCAGGTACCTCGAGGTAGCCTGAGTAATTTCCAAAGGCCAAATTTGGAATTAGGTTACCGACTAGGCGCGCGTCTACATCAACGGCAGGAGCGTCGGTAGAACCATGGAAGGCTTGAATAGCTACATTTCCTGCATCTGAAGCGGCTGTGAGGCCGCCCCCTGCATATACATTAAATGGAGCATCTGCGTCGCCAACAATACCGGCTGCAGTAACAGTATAAACTGCTCCATCCTCTAGCTGACCTAATGGAAAGGTAGCGATGATGTCTTCCGGCCCGTTACTAGGACTAACAGCCACACCAACTTCAATGTCGGTAGCAGCAGGCACGTCCAAATAAGCTGTAGCTGCGCGATACGGTACGGCTGTTAGTTCCGGAAGTAAGCCTCCATTGACATAGATGTCTACTGTTGGTCCTGAATCCGTTCCTGGGGTAGGGGAGTTATGAATAATTTGCACAGAGGCTTGGCTCCACGCACAAAGGGTGAGACTCCATAATAGGAGTAGGGTAGAAAGCTTCTTCATGCTCTCATAGGTTTTTGGTTTACTAATGCAGAGTCTTTGCGTAAGACTCGATGGGGTAACCGACAAATACCATTCTTGTTTGCTGTTGAGGCGAGCTTTGTTGGATAAATGACAAAAAGTAACCCTAGCTATTCAATAGGTTTTTACTTTTGCAGCACAAGTAACAGGACATGAATAACCTCGAAATCTTCAGCCAGATCCACACCTTCATTTTTGATGTGGATGGTGTTCTTACTAATAGTCAGGTACTTATAATGCAGGATGGGCAATTGCTTCGGCAAATGAGCATTCGAGATGGCTATGCACTTAAACGTGCGGTGCAGGAAGGCTATAGGGTGGTCATTATTAGTGGTGGAAAAAATGAGGGCGTTCGTATTAGATTGCAAAATCTTGGTGTACCAGACGTATATCTAGGCATTCAAGATAAGATTGAAACCTACGAGGAGGTTGTTCATATGTACGATCTGGACGAAGGCGGTATACTTTACATGGGCGATGATTTGCCGGATTATGAGGTAATGCGTCGCGTAGGGCTACCAACTTGTCCTGCCAACGCAGCCTATGAAATCAAGGCCATAGCAAAATACATCTCACCGATTGAGGGTGGGGGAGGCTGTGTGCGAGATGTCATCGAAAAGGTGCTCCGCCTAAATGGCCATTGGGAGCCAGAAGAATAAATTTGACTTATTACAATGAACAAGGTTCTTTGCTTAGGGAACTCTTCCCTAGGCTTGTGCCGCCCGTTGCCTTAATATGTGATCTACCAAAACGAGAGCGGTCATCGCTTCTACAATAGGTACTGCTCTGGGTACGACACATGGGTCATGACGTCCTTTTCCTGTAACAGTTACCTCCTCGCCAGCCTCGTTAATTGACGCTTGTTCGGATACGATTGTTGCCACAGGCTTAAATGCGCAACGGAAGTAGATGTCCATGCCATTGGAGATGCCGCCTTGGATGCCTCCGCTGTAATTGGTCTTGGTCTTAACTGACTCGCCTTCCTGATAGAATGAATCATTGTGTTCACTTCCACGCATGGTAACGCCAGCGAAACCTGAACCATATTCAAAGCCCTTGCAAGCATTTATACTCAACATCGCTTTCCCAAGGTCTGCGTGAAGCTTGTCGAATACAGGTTCTCCAATACCTGGAGGGCATGCTAAAGCTACCCCTGTAACTACGCCTCCAATCGTATCTCCATCTTTCCTCACCTCTTTAATCAAGGTCTCCATCTCTGCTGCCATATCTAAATCTGGACATCGAACTGGATTGAGCTCAATGTTGTCTTTACTTATTTCGTTATAATTTTTACCCATTTGTAATTTTCCTACTTGGGAAACATAAGCAAAAACCTCAACTCCTTGCTGCTTCAAGAACAATTTAGCAATTGCGCCAGCAGCAACTCTGGCAGCAGTTTCGCGGGCAGAAGAACGTCCGCCACCACGATAATCACGACGGCCGTACTTAGCGTGGAAGGTATAATCTGCATGACTAGGGCGAAACTTATCAGCAATGTGACTGTAGTCTTTTGACCTGGCATCACTATTCATGATAATCATACCAATAGGAGTGCCAGTCGATTTACCTTCAAATACACCAGAAAGAATCTGTACTTGATCAGCTTCCTTACGCTGGGTTACGATCTTGCTTTGTCCAGGACGTCTGCGGGCTAGCTCAGCTTGGATAAAAGCTTCATCAATAGCTACACCAGCAGGGCATCCGTCAACGATGACGCCAAGCCCCTTGCCATGGGATTCTCCAAATGTACTGACACGAAAGAGTGTGCCGAAATTGCTACCTGCCACGTATTCTCTAATTTTTGAAGTGGCTAAGGTAAATATCCCATCTAATTAGTGGTGTTTTCAGATTGTAATAATCTTAAGTAATTACGAACTTAGGCTAGTTGAAAGCACCTTGTTATTGGAATATTGGTAAAATCCTCTTTAGCTGAAACTTTTGAGCGGGGTGTTGAGTTATAATGGCGGCTAAAATGATAACTTTGCGGGCTTTGCAAGCATGGGATATCATTAGCAACAGACATTGGAGCAGCAAGACTATTATTGTAACTTAGTTTGCTCCTCAGATACAGAATAGAACTGACGAACGAAGGAACGGATTTATGCTGCTCGAACCGGGAGACATTTACGAGAAACTGGAATTTGATAAGATCATTGATCTGCTAGAAGAATCCTGCTATGGCCAGCGGGGCAAAGATGCTGTGCGTGCCTTGCAGCCTAGTGAAGATCTATCGCAGATTGACCGCTGGCTGGCTGAAGTCGATGAATTCAGGCGGACTCTGGAGCATAGAGACATTTTCCCCATCGGAGCTTATCAGGAAATTGCTGAAGAGCTTCGAATGTTGGAAATCGAGGGCTTTGTACTGCCAGAAGAGGGTCTGCAAAAGCTCAATGTCCTCTTACTTTTCATCAAGGAAATATTTGCCTTCTTCAGTCCGGAACGCCAAGAGGTATACGAAGCCTTATATGATATCATTCGCCCAGTTCATTTCAATGAAGAATTGCTTCAGGCAATTGAGCGAGTGATTGATGAGGAGGGGAATATCCGACCTGACGCTTCCCCAGAACTGCAAAAGATCCGTCGGCACATGCAGAGCAAGTACCGAGAAATGGATCGGCAGTTTAAGCTCATTATTGACAATTACAGGAAGAAAGGTTGGCTGAGTGATAACGTAGAGAGCTTCCGTAATGCACGCCGTGTTCTAAGTGTGCCTTCAGAGCATAAGCGTAAGATCCGTGGTATCATTCATGATGAATCTAGTACTGGGCGTACTGCTTTCATTGAACCGGAGGGTGTCATTGATATCAATAATGATCTATTTGATCTACAGCAAGAGGAGAAGCGTGAAATCTACCGAATTTTACGGGAGCTCAGTGCTACGATTCGGCCGTACTTACCCTCACTACATGAGTACAGAGACTTGATCGTTCGTTTTGATGTAATTCAGACGAAAGCACAATTAGCGTTGAAGCTAAAAGCTGTTCGACCAAAGACGGTAGCTAAGCCCAATCTAGCCATTATTAAAGGGCGGCACCCGCTCCTATATCTAAAAAATAAGAGTTTAGACCGAAAAACGATTCCATTTGATCTTTCTCTATTTGGGCAAAATCGGGTTTTAGTCTTAAGTGGACCGAATGCTGGTGGTAAATCCATCACGATGAAGTCGGTTGGGTTACTTCAGCTGATGTTTCAGTGTGGTTTGCTTCTGCCTGTTGATGGGCAAACGCAAATGGGCGTATTCCACCAATTGTTTGCAGACATTGGTGATCAGCAGTCGCTTGAAAATGACCTGTCCACCTATAGTTCGCGTCTTGAAAACGCCAGAGTGTTTTTGGAGAAGGCAGATAAGAAGACCCTGGTACTGATTGATGAGTTCGGCTCCGGTACTGACCCAAAGATTGGTGGCGCTATTGCCGAATCCATTCTTTTGGAGCTTAACAGACAGAAGGTATTTGGCGTAATCACTACCCACTACAGTAATCTTAAAGTCTTTGCTTTTAAGACCCGTGGATTGGTGAATGGTTCCATGCACTTTGATAAAGACAACTTAGTACCGAGTTATGAGCTCAAAGTTGGGCGGCCAGGAAGTTCGTACGCTTTTGAAATCGCAGGAAAAAGTGGTTTGCCCGGTCAAGTATTGAAGTACGCTCGTAAGCGTATCGGAAGTCAGGAACGAGCGGTTGATAGCCTGCTGGTTGATCTACAACGTGAAAAGCAGGAAGTTGAGGAGAAACTTCAAGAGCTTCAGAAGAAGCAGGAGACCCTCAGCCGCTTGACCAAGACATATGAGCAGTTACATAAAGATCTGGAGTATCGTCGTAAGAAACATAAGCTAGAGAAGAAAGAGCAAGAGCTTCAACAATCTGCTCAAGAAAACAAAGAACTGGAGCGCCTTATACGTGAACTTCGGGAAGAGAAGAACCTCGAAAAAGCGAAGAAGGTAGCACTCGATATTAAGTATACCCGCCAAGAGCTTTCAGAGGAGGTTGGTGGCTTACGCGAAGATATTTATCATCCAGAATCTACACCAGTTGAAGACCGGCCGATGGTAGTTGGCGACTTCGTTAAACTTAGAAGTGGCGGTGCAACTGGAGAAATTGAGACCATCGATCGCAAGAATGCAGTGGTAATCCTCGGTGGAATGCGAATGACTGTTAAGCTTCGTGATCTGCAATTGGCAAACACGCCACTAAGTATTCGCAGCACGCAAAGCGTACATTCTGATGTAGACTATGCAGCTCGCTTCGACAGCAAGATTGATATTCGTGGTATGCGCTATGTGGAGGCGATCAAAGTAATTGAAGAGTTTGTGGACCAGGCCATCCTGGCCGATGCCTCTTCGCTACGGATAGTACACGGTAAGGGCAATGGTGCACTTCGAAAAGCCGTTAAAAAGAAGCTCCGTGAGTACAATGTCCCCATGGAGATTTCCCATCCAGAGGCAGAGGCCGGCGGAGATGGTGTTACTCTTGTAAATTTCTAATCCTGTATCTATGGCCAAGAATAATCAGTGGAAAAAGCTCGACGGGCTCGTGTTTTCTACCAATCCTGACCTCAACCTCGAACCTGAGGAAGAGCAAATCGATTCCTTAGAACCCGCTCAGCAACGCCTGAGAATCTGGCTAGATCGCAAGCAGCGTAAAGGCAAGCCAGTTACGCTCATCACTGGATTTGACGGTAATGATGATGATCTAAAAACCTTAGCCAAGTCTTTGAAGACGTATTGCGGTGTGGGAGGTTCTGCTAAAGATGGCGAGATTTTAGTTCAAGGTGATCAGCGAGATAAAATCCTAAAGTACTTGTTGGATAAAGGATACACCCAAACCAAGAAAAGTGGGGGCTAAGTTTAGTCTCTTTCTTGGGGTGTTTCTTCTGTGTTGTGCAGCTTGTCAATCTGCTGAAGCTGATGTGCCAGGTAGTGCCGGCTCAGCCAATAGATCTGATATTGGAGATCAGTCTGTACACCCTATCGATACCGCTGGCCAGGAAATCGCTACCCGCTTTAATACCCCTTACGGATTTACCAGAGTCGAATTACCTGAGCAATCCTTTGGTACGTATCTCCGCAAGCTGCCGCTAAAGCCAGAAGGAAGTCCAGTCTTCTTACATAATGGTTCTCAGAAGTGGAATCAAAACGCTCACGCTGCCGTGGTGAACCTCGATGTAGGTTCACGAGACCTCCAGCAGTGCGCAGATGCGGTCATGCGACTGCGAGCGGAGTACCTATGGCAACTGGAATCTTACAACGACATCCACTTCAATTTTACTAACGGATTTCCAGCCCCATACCAACGATGGAGGAATGGCGAACGAATCAGTGTGGATGGTAATGATGTCCGGTGGGTGAATCGGAATCGCCCCGATCACTCTTACGAAGGTTTTCGACGCTACCTAAACATGGTGTTTGCCTACGCCGGAACGCTTTCTCTAGCAGATGAGCTAGAGCCTAAGGCTATTGTCGACATTGCTGTCGGAGACGTATTGATCCAAGGAGGGAGCCCCGGCCACGCCGTGATAGTAGTCGATAAAGCCATAAATGAAGTGAGTGGGGAGATTATCGTGTTATTGGCACAAAGCTACATGCCTGCTCAGGACATCCATGTATTAAAGAACCCTAGCCGCTCCGATCCCTGGTACCTAATCAGTGCAGAGACTCAGAGCATTAGGACACCAGAATGGTCTTTTACTGCCCAAGACTTGAAGCGCTTCTAGTATTATCTCATCAAATAAGATTGCATACCCTTAGGAACAGGCAGTAGCCTGTAATTGAGAGGCGATCATAAGTTTTTTACTATTTCCTCAATCATCTCGTTAGTCAATGGCTTAAGGAGAAAGCCTGAAACCAGTGGGTTGTTATTGGCCCGTTCAAGGTCAGAAGGAATTTTAGTAGTGCTCAAAATGATTACTTGCCTAGCCCTTAACTCAGTGGCTAACTCTTCGTATTCCTTCAGAAAATCCCAACCGGTTTTTAATGGCATATTGATATCTAGAAGGATAACATCAGGTGGTGTTATTCCCGACTTCAATTCAGTGATCGCCTCATCGACACTGATACAATCTACAATCTCCTTGACTAATTTAGATTCCTTCAAGATGAGCTTGTGGTAGAAGTTAGTTGGCATGTCGTCATCTACAAGAAGTACTTTGTTAATCATGTGTTCGTAATTGAAAAATGAAATCTGCGCCACCAAAATCGTTGCCCTCAGCCCTGATAGTGCCTCCGTGGTTCCTTACGATTTCCTTACAAATGGAGAGCCCAAGTCCCGTGCCCCCATATTTGTATTTGTCTACCTGTTGAAATTCTTCGAAAATTATGTCTCGATGCTCCTCCGCAATACCAATGCCATTGTCAGAAATGGATATTTCCAAGCGCTCTTTCTGGTCTTTACAGTTGATTTGCACCTCGGCGATATCCTTGTCGTTGAACTTAATAGCGTTCGAGATTAAATTGTGGAATAGCCGCTGAATCTCAGATCTATTTCCGGTGATTTTTGACAATGGAGAATAGGTGATCCGTACTTTTTTTGAGACGTATATCTTCTCAATTTCTTCTAATACAGCGCTTAAGTCGAAGGTTTCTTTCTCTTTACCTCCTCTAAGGATTTTTGAGTAAATCAATAAGTCTTCAAGAATCAAATGCATATGCTTGATGCTACTCGATATGATATCGAAATACTTGTGACCTTCAGTGTCAAACTCATTTACATATTTCCTCCTTAGCAATCCTTGGAAATTGTTAATGTTGACCAAAGGTTGCTTGAGGTCATGCGAAGATGCGTAGATGAATTTTTTCAAAAATGAATTGATTACTACTAGTTCCTCATTAGAGTCCTTCAGCTCTGCACTTCTGGAACGACTTTGAAGAAAGAAATGAAAGAGCATGGAGGAGATTAATAGTAATACCAGGACTACAGCAAAACTAGCGCGTATAAACGGTAATATACTTGCAGTCGCAATCTCATCCCGATAGGCGATACCTATAGAAAAGGGTAAATTATAGCACTCAATTTCTGCTGTTAGGTACTTGTCATTTGCAAGATGGGAGTTGGCTGTGTCTATTCTAGAGTGATGAACCTTTGTACCATTGTCAACTTGCTCACGATCAAATGTCACATCATCACCATAACTGAATCGGAAGGTAAACTCGTCATTGACATCGGCTGATATAACAGGATCGAGAATATTCTTGATGTCAATTAAGGGCGTCATATAACCAACTACCTCGTCATTAAGGACAAGGCGAAAATCGATTGGAAACCCTACAAAGCCTTCATACAAGTTTATGGGAGGAAAGGATACTAGACCATCAGTCTGAAGGAGATATTCCATTCTCCGGACCGTTTCCGGTGGACGAATGTCATTGAGGTTTACACCGACTAGTTCGTTTGGTGTCAGGTCTACTTCACTGACAGAAAAGACGAAGATATGATCAGCATCAATGTAATTGATAATGATTGAGTTGCCGTATTCGATCAATTCTATGTGGCGGATGACAAAATTTTGAATATCCTGAGCACTGGGAACCCTGCCAAGACCTAATGTGTAGCTTCTTAAGCCTGAAACAAGAACCGCATACTTCTCAATACCTTTTTCAAACTCAATGACTGCTTTCTGCAAGTTCTGTTCAAGATAGGCTTGACGATTCTCTTGACGTGATTCTTCAAATTGGGCATAAAGTATATACAAGGTACCTATAGACAGTAGACTAATGATTGCAGCTAAGGCTAGGATGTTGACTTGAAATAATCTTCTTATCGGGGGCATCTCTTGTCTATTTATCCGACGGGAGACTGTGGGCGTTCTTTATGATAGCTCCAACTTGTCGAGCGAGTTTATGCAATGTTTATAATACTTCCTTTTACCGCCATAGCGCATACGGATGCCACTCGAAAGGATTCAAGGAAAAGATAAAAAGTCTAGAAAATTAGTGGGCTATTAAGACTACGTCGTCGCGAAGACCGGCGTTTTCTTAAGTTCTAAGGATTGTATGCCCAAACCGGGGAAGCTCTTATTGATTAGAATACTACCTGTCGAAGGTAAATAAAAAAAGCGTGTTGACCATTCATGCACCGCTATTGGGGTACTTAAATGGTCAACACGCCGTTTATAGAAAGTTATTTGAAGGCGATTCTAGAATCCTTCAATACCTTGAACGGTAGTATACTTAAAGCTCTTTTTCTTATCTGGGTAGACAATACTAAACGCAGTCTGGCACATTAGTGTGGCTTCGTGGAATCCGCAAAGAATCAACTTCAGTTTCCCAGGATAAGTATTGACGTCTCCAATTGCAAATACACCAGGTAAATTGGTACGGTAGTCGAAGGTCTCTACAACAATGGCGTTTTTCTCAATTTCTAAGCCCCACTCTCCGATTGGACCTAATTTTGGTGAAAGACCAAATAGCGGTAAGAAGAAATCAGTGGCCTTGTTGTATTCACCAAGGTTCTTATGCTTGATCGTAACTTCTTGCAGGTGTTCTTTCCCGCCCAGGCCAACTACCTGCGCCTCCGTAACAAGCTTGATCTTGCCTTCCATGTCCAGTTGCTGAACCTTTTCCGCGCTATCAATAGCACCGCGGAAGCTATTCCTGCGGTGAACTAGCGTGACTTCACTTGCTACTTCTGCTAAAAAGATGGTCCAATCCAAGGCTGAATCACCACCACCAGCGATGACAACTCGTTTGTCTCGGTACATTTCCGGATCTTTTACGAAGTAGTTCACACCCTTTTTCTCAAAATCAGCGATGTTGCTAATTGGCGGTTTACGAGGCTCAAAGCTACCTAGGCCACCTGCTATCGCAACAACTGGCGCTAAATGCTGAGTTCCCTCATTCGTAGTTACCAACCACTGGCCATCTTCTTGCTTTTCCAGCTTCTCCGCACGTTCTCCAAGTGTAAATCCAGGTTTAAAAGGAGCGATTTGCTCCATAAGGTTATCTACCAATTCGCCCGCTAATACAGACGGGTATCCTGGGATATCATAAATTGGTTTTTTGGGGTAGATTTCACTCAGTTGACCGCCTGGCTGAGGCAGTGCATCAATAATATGACAGCGCAGCTTCAATAGACCCGCTTCAAAAACGGTGAAAAGGCCTACAGGGCCAGCGCCAATAATGATAATGTCTGTCTTAATCATTGTTTTCAATTAATTCTTGGGTCAAAGCGTTCATCCGGTCCACCTTCTCTTCGAAGGAAAGTTTAAGTGTACTTCGGTAACGATGAAGATTAGCTAATAGTTGATCAATGTCGTCCGGGAATATGCGCTCAAAGAGTTG
>ENA-UENT01000027-UENT01000027.1-marine-metagenome-genome-assembly--contig:-NODE-27-length-119874-cov-10.851019_pt1 | contig 119874 bp, 101 predicted proteins | sample MGYA00237879_ERZ529330 | MGnify/ENA primary metagenome ERZ529330 (study PRJEB26372, sample SAMN05368345) | marine metagenome | biome: cultured habitat; feature: ocean water; material: water; isolation... | reverse complement strand
AGCAAAACTTGAATTCTCATTAAACCTCACGTTTTATAGAGCCGCTTCAGCTCAAGCCAGTAGATTTCTTTTCCGCTGGTATTGATAAATTGAACCACAACTGCATCAATATCAGGGTGGTACCTGGCGATACTCGTGTAGCCGGGCAGCCAGCCGGTATGTTCGTAAGGGTATACAGATGTATAAATGGCCTGCTCTTCAGGTGACAGCAGGGTGCCATCGATAAGTGCTCTTAAAAAGACACTCACATCTTCTGCGGTGGCGATCATGGATCCGCCGGGCAGGGGATATTCCCAGTCCTTTACATCGGCTTCCCAACCTATCAGGTAACCACTCATCAGCTCTTCCATATTTACTTCAGCTTGGGTATTGTAGGTATCGCTTAAACCAAGTGGAATTAATAGTTCATCACGGATATAGGTGTGATGAGAGTAACCCAATGTCTGGTCCAGGATTGCTCCGATTAACAAATAGTTCGTATTGGAATATCGATATTTCTTATTGGGCTCAAATGCCGCAGGTTTGTCATAAACCCGTGCTGCGAATGAGAGGTAATCATCAAATGTTTCGCCCATAGCTTCCGGTTCAGAACTGTAATCCAGTATACCGCTTCGGTGCTGGAGCATCATTTTCAGGGTGATCTGATCCGCAAATTCAATGCGGCCTGTTACTTCTGGAAGGTACTCAGCCAGCGTTTTGTCCAATGACAATTTCTCATTGGCAACCAATCGGGTAGTTGCAGCCGCGATGTATAGCTTGCTGATACTTGCAATCTTAAATAAAGTATAAGGGTCTGCCGGAATCTGGCTTTCACGGTTTTTCCACCCCGCAGCGTACAGCTTAATGTCATCTGCCCGATTTACACAGACGATGATACCATCCATACCTTGATCTGCCGCATCATTTAGTTGTTGCTGGACAGTGTCTGGCAATGGCTGTAGCCCAAAGGCACAGCCTGAAAAAGTAACCGTGAAATAGGCAAACGCTATGAATGAGATGATCGGTGTAAATCGCTTTTTCATTTTAGTCGAATAGCAGGTTATTTGGATATCGGTCATGTTCTGGTAAAGCGCTAAGAAGAGATTACACCATCCTTATGGCTTCACGCTAAAAAACACGAATGATCTTGTTACTTAGTTTTACCCAGTCTTTCCCTTTCAAATTCTTCAGATCTTTTGATTTGCTCCTCCAGATTCCATTCAAAATCAAATCTGTTTTTAAGGAATTCAGCGATTGGTTCAAGTCCAATTTCAGCTCTTCTTTTGTCGATGTTTACAGGATCGTAAACAGGCCAAACATTGAAGGTTTTAGTTTCCGGATAGTATTTCATCTGTCCTCCATAAATTTGCAATTCTCCTTTTTCTGTTGCAATTCTATCCTCTGCTCTAACTAAAAATCGGGGCTCTAATTTTTCATCCTTTACGGCTTTTCTCATCATCGGAAGATATTTAATACGTACCTCGTTATCCGAATGTTGAATGACATTACAGATGGTCCAATTACCTTGTTCTCCAATCATTTCTTTTGTTGGCCAACCGTATTTATCAAGTATGGTTTTTACTTTTTCTTCATTTACAAGGTGGTTTTTCTTGTAGGTTTCTTGTTGTGCTTGAACTTCTTTTGAATCTGCACCATAAATTTTTATCAAAGAATCTCTCAAGGTTATCGGCCCTTGTTCAGTCCTCCTTATGGTATCCAGAACAGCAATTAAATCTACAGGCGTTTGCTTATTAGTTGGCGCTTCATTTCCCTGCTCATTTGAACATGCGACAGTAAGCAGCAATGTGACCATCAATATTAATCTCATCATAATTGTGTAATTCAATTATTTTCTTGTTCTGCACTTATGCGACGGTCGATCAATAATTGTCGGCTTTCCAGGAGTGCTTTTTCCTTTATCCCGCGTTGAGGAGGCGCCGCCCTTGGCCTCACTAAAGTCGGGAACCCTTGCCCCCGCAATGCTGCGAGGCAGGATTTAGCTAAAGAAAAAAATCACTGACCCAGCCAAATACGGCACTTATAAAAGGGGCGTTGCTTTATACCCGATGCGAAGTGGTTCAAAGACTTGATCCGCCGGAATTTTGGCTTGAGACAAGGCGCAAAACCTGCCGGCTCGACAGCATAGCTGGCAGGCAGGTATAGGCGACGTTGTGTGTGGCGTCCCGGTTAACCGGGATTTAATGCAGTATCAAGTCAAAAGATAAAGGAGAAAACGCGCAAATCACTTCGTAACGGGCATAGTCTGACAACCCAAGAATTATGAATCCTGACTTGTGATACAATACCTTAAAATTTCCAGCCAAAGTAAATGTTCGGCTCAAAAAGAAAGACGTTTCCATATTTATCATCCATCTCCTTAAATCCTTCAGGAGAATTGTTGTCAAACATCCATTGGTTACAATGAACCTGAGGTTCAATGAAAAATCGTTTTTTCTTCCCAAATGCCACATGGTAGCCCAAATGAAGCGAGTTGTAAACCTTAAAGCCATTTTTAATTTTATTGCCGTCTAAATCCGTGTAGGTTTGAATCTGTGGCAGAACTTCAACAGCTGCAAATAGTCCCTTCCAAAGCATGCGTTGGTACGTGATGCCAATTCCTGTTTCCCTTAAATATCCATCGTAATATTCAGTTCCGGAATCTATCTTATCTACAACACCATCCCACCAGGTGATTCCCATGGGTTGGAATAATCGCCAGGTGGCAAACTTTACCCCAACGATGTTCTTATTATCCAGGTTGCGTTTTACATGGAGCTCTACCATTTGAATACTTGTTCGATCGTCATAACCAGAGATAAGCTCATCAGGAACAATATAAGGCATACTTACCCTCCATTTATGGGTAACTTCCGTTTCTTTATCCTCTGTTGAGTTTGTTTGAGCAAAAGCACTTAGTGTGCAAAAAAATAAAAGAATTGCAAATAGATTTTTCATGGTAACATTTTTGTTCTTTCGTGAAAAATCCGATTTCTACAAAGTGCTTCCCTTTAACCTTTAGTTCTTTTGGTAAAGAGGAAAGAAATCATCAACCAATGATTATTTACCCTGCTTTATCGAATTGATAAGGCAAAGATGGGGTGGAAAGGAAGGCTAATCGTTTTGAAATGAAATTCGGTACTTTATGGTATGATTTGACACTTTTGATTAGGCTCAAACCTGATTAGACTTCACCCAGGCTTTTGGAGTCATCCCCTCTGTTTTTTTAAAGTAAGTGTTGAATACAGATTTAGAATTAAAGCCGCTTTCATAAGCTAGCGCTAATAGGGTAAGATGTTGATTATCAGGATTTAAGGCCATCTCTTTGAAGTTCTCCATGCGAAGTCTATTGGTGTATTCATTGAAGTTTTTGCCAATCCGTTCATTCAGCAACCAGGAAAGCTTGTTACTGCTAGTATTCACGTTTTCGGCAAGCGAGCGTAAAGATAAAGATGGGTTTAGAAACCACTTTTCTTCCTTCATTCCTTTGCCAAGGATTTCTAAAACCATATCGATTTCAGCAGTGGACATTAGTGCTTTAGCAGGAGTGATTTGTATTTGTATTTCGGGATTAGGTGGCAATAGTTCTTCCCGGAAAGCAGCTTGTACTAATTCCTGAAATCGCTTAAGCCGGCGCAAAGGTTTAAGCAGCGGAATATTCATAAAGTTTATGATTTGACCCCTACGCATCTTTATGTTTTCTTCCAAAAAGTTCAATGCCATTTCGTGTTTCCCCAAATGGACCAATAAAAAAAGTTGCCAGGGTAAAAGCGCTCCCTCAGGATCTTCTTTTATCATTGAGCTCACCTTGCCGATATCAATATCTTTCTCATCTTCTTGATTTACCAGTTTGTATAATATTCTGCATTCTTCTGGTCTCTCTGCCAAAGGGTTTTTATTCAAGAAGTCATCCAGTTTTTCGTAATCTTTTATAAGAATCAGGCAGAGTTGTTTTAATGCAATGGGATGTGCAAAATTGGGGTTGATGCTCAAGGAGGTCTCTATACATTCCAGCGCTTTGATATAGTCCTCTTTTAAATAATGAATATTCGCTTTGGTGAAGTAATGATTAGGGGACAAAGGGTTTATTCTTAAAACATTATCTGCGTGCCATAGCGCTTTTTCGAAATAACCTACTGCGGTGTACAGTTCGCATAAACCTTCTTCTGCTTCCGTATAGGATGGATTAAGTTCTATTGCTTTTTGAAAGTTTTTATGGCCATTAATGAAATCCCATTTACCCCAAAAAAGTAGTGTCGCTTTACCAAAATACCCTATGTAGGATTGTTTATTCAGTTTAAAACCTTTGCTAAGGTTCTCTTCTGACAACTGTAATAATGCGCTGTTATTCCCCCAGGATCCATACATGGCATAACTATACCCCAAACCAAAGTAGGGCAAAGCAAATGAAGGGTCTATTGTTACGCATTGTTCATAGAGTTCTACTGACTTTCTTATTCCATCGCCATCCCACATTAAATGCTGGTAGCGGCTTTTAAGATAAAGGTCATAGGCCTCCATATTTTTTGTTGGTGCTTCAATTAAATGTTCCTGAATGTTGAGGTGGCCAAAGTTTTCCCGGATCTGGTCAGCGATGTGTAAGCTTATTTCATCTTGTACTGCGAATATGTCTTCCAAATCCCGATCGAAATTCTTTGACCAAAAGTGAGTGCCGTCGTCAGTACTGATCAACTGCGCTGTAATACGAACCCTGTTTTTGGCTTTCCTGACGCTCCCCTCCAAAACTGTACTTACTCCTAACTGCTTACCAATGGTTCGCACGTCTATATTTTTATTCTTAAATGCAAAAGAGGAGGTGCGGGCAATGACTTTCAAGCCATCCACGGTGGTGAGGGCGTTGATTATTTCTTCAGTAATGCCATCGCTGAAGTATTCGTTCTCAGGGTCGGCACTCATATTAACAAAAGGGAGAACCGCAATGGATTTATTGGATGAAGATATGGGCAGATGGTTGCTCATTTTTACTATGCCATATTAGAGTTTCTTCGAAATGATATTGAAAACTTCAAATTAGGGTTTTTATTCCGGGTTGTAGCTAAACGGTCCGTACATATGACTCAATTGGGCTGCAGACTAACTCATTGAATACGAAAACCATGGCGAGCCTCCACTCCAAACCCGTATCGAAAGTGTCAAGTTTCAGGCGTAGGCCTGACTGCCAATTTTCCTCTGATACCTGAGTAGAGGCGATGGCGGATATAGGAATAATACTGAGTAGGTCCGGCAAGGGCAGAACCCTTGACAATATCTTGATTAAGGACCCGGTGAAGAATAACTCCCCCATTTGATACGGCTCTTTTTCCGCCACACTTCGTTGCTCGTCGATCGCGTAGCTCTACTATGCTTCCTCCTCGCACCTCGTCTAGCGAAAAAATAGCTCGCCTGAAATGAAGACCTTACTTTTCTCCGGCCCCTAAGCGTTTTTGGTGTAGCTAAGAGTACCTGTATTTGAGTGCGCCAGAAAATGGAAAAGAGCTCTATCAAGAAGCAGAAGCTTACATTACTTTTTATAACTTTGAAAGAGAACATCAGTCCTTAGGCCGGAAGGCATCATCCGAAATCTTCTTCAAGAATTTTTTTCACTCCAAATAAATTTTCGGCTTCACTGGTTTTAAGGTTGGGGGGAAGCCAAAGGGCACTTATAGCATTTTTATAGTGAATGTATGAAAAACAAATTCATAGACTATTTTTCAAGAATATCACCACTTTCAAAAGAAGAAGCGGATGCCATTGCCGAAAGCATGCAAACGAAGAAGTTCAAGAAGGGCGATTTCTTAGTAAAAGAGGGCCAATTTTCAACCAAGACCTATTTTATCCTGGAAGGCTGCGTCAGGGAGTATGTCCTAAACGATGGTGAAGAGAAAACGACAAACTTCATTACAGAAGAACAATGGGCTATATCATTAAATAGCTTTGCCCCACAAAAGGCTGCCGGGTATAATTGGATTTGTGTAGAAGACACTTGGGTTGTTGAAGGAGACGAGCAGCAGGGCCAGGCACTTTTCAAGCGCTTCCCCCGATTTGAAACAATTTCCCGAACGATCATGGAGGCTGCCTTTACAAAACAAAAAGAATCCCTAACCTCCTACTATACAGACTCTCCTGAGCAACGCTACATGAAACTCATGAAATCAAGGCCAGGCTTATTCGAGCGAATACCTCAATATCACCTTGCAAGCTATATTGGCGTAAAACCGGAATCTTTGAGCCGAATCAGGAAACGTATTGCCTCGGGATTGAATGATACATAAAGTTTAGTTTTGGTCAGCACTAAGGCTTGATGGGGGAATTGATTTATAACCCATCCTACTCATCTTTAGGCCACTCCATACATCCTCTTACCGGCGTTCACAAATTGACAAGACATTTCATTTCTTAACCCAGGTCAATGAACCTGACAGGCGGTACAGCTAATTTTGCTGCCATAACAACTCAAAAACAATGTTATGAGAGCAATTGAATGTTTAAAGTATGGAGGTGCTGAAAATTTAGTATTAACAGAAATCGAAAAGCCGGCTCCCAAAGACAACGAAGTACTTATTAAAATACATGCTACTTCAGTTACTGCCAGCGATGTTCTCATTCGTAAATTAGATGAACCCTTTATTACCAGATTCATCCTACAGCTTATATTCGGCTTTGGCAGGCCAAGGAACCCAGTATTAGGAATGGTGTCATCTGGTGTGGTAGAGGCCAAAGGGGAAAATGTTTCGTCATTTAATGTTGGAGATGAGGTATTTGCGTATGGTTCTCTTTCACCAACAAAGCGCCATTTCGGTTCTTATGCTGAATACATTTGTTTGCCTGAAGATTGGAATATTGCGCTTATACCGCCAAATACAAGCTTTGAAGAAGCAGCAGCTATCCCTTATGGTGGTTTACTTGCTTCACATTTATTAAAAAAGACATGCATAAACAGGGGAGACAAAGTTTTGATTTACGGAGCGTCAGGCAGTATTGGTACCATGGCGATACAACTGGCGAAGCATGCGGGTGCTCATGTTACTAGTGTATGCAGCAGTCGAAACTTCCAATTAGTAAAGTCTTTAGGGAGTGATGAGGTGATTGATTACACGGCTGAAAATGCGGAAGATGAATTAGGAGTCTACAAATACGTAATTGATGCTGTTGGAAACGCTAAATCGTCAACCTCAAAAGAACGGAGCAAAAAAGCACTTACGCCAGAAGGAAAATATATATCCATCGATCATGGAACTCCCATAACCCCAAAAGAGGCTTTTTTGAATTTAAAGACCTTAACAGAAGAAGAGAAAATTAAACCTATTATTGATCGTATTTATCCTTTAGAAGAAATGGCCGAAGCTCATAAATATGTTGAAATGGGGCACAAACGAGGAAACGTGGTTATTACACTTTAGAGATGAAAAATGAAAGGTGCCCGGTAATCGTATAGGTGATTCCACCAGCGATTAACCGTACGGATAGCGACTCTCACACTGAAATGCCTTCACCCCAATTAGGAAAAGTCAGCTATTAACAGACCCGATTTGGTTCTAGCCTATAATTCCGAACGTTTGGCTATACGCTTTTCTATTACTTTGTCTTGAATTTATAATTAAGGCATGAAAGAAAACAGCAGCAATATACCCGGAATGGCTTTTGGAATCCTGCTGGGAATAGCCATAGGGGTCGCACAAGATAACCCTGGGCTATGGATAAGCCTTGGACTGGCCATTGGTGTGGCGATAGATTATACACGGAAACAGGAATCGAACCAGGATTTGGATGCGGAAAACAAGGAATCTTAATGAAAATGAATATACACATGAATAGGCTATTCCTTCCCCTTTTCCTACTCATCATCTTGGGCTCATGCTCCGGACAAGCTACTGATACGGAGAATGCAGCAACAACGACTGAGGGGTGTGTAAATCAGGAGCATGCCGCCGAACTCAAGGCTCGGTTGGAAAATGGTATGCGTGGTAAAGTGAAATTTATCGGCGAAGCAGAGCAACTCAACTCTATCGCTGATAAAATGTCAGAATATACTATACCGGCAATATCCCTTGCGGTCATCAGGGAAGGCCAGATCGAATGGTCGGAGACTTATCAGAATACCGAAGTAGGAGAAAATCAAAAACTGGACTGCACAAGCCTGTTTCAGGCGGCCTCTCTGTCTAAGCCGGTCACCTTTATGGCGGCCGTGCGTATGCATGCGGCGGGGGAAATTGATCTGGATAAAAACATTGAGGATTACCTGAAAAGCTTCCAACTTCCTCAGGGTAAGCAAACTGTAGAGAACCCCGTGACGTTTCGAAATGTCTTCTCTCACACTTCCGGGATTAATGCCGGTGGCTATCAGGGCTATAACAGAAGCCTCGACATGCCATCTGACCCTGATATTCTAATGGGAAACGACGGCGTTAATTCCCCTGCCATTGAAGTGGTTTGGGAACCCAATGAAACTCTGGCCTATTCCGGAGGTGGGTACACCCTAGCAGAGCAGGCGCTCCAGGATATCTATGGGGCATCGTTCTCCGAGATCATGGAAAAGTGGATACTGAAACCCGCCAATATGGTAAACTCGGTCTTTACACAACCCTTACCTGCCTCAGACTCCAACCGGGTGGCCAAAGGGCACACCCACTCAGGAGAGGTATTGGAAGGCGGCTGGCGGAACCATCCGGAGCAGGCTGCCGCTGGTCTTTGGAGCAATGCTGTGGACCTTGCCAGGTTCATGACGGCAATTTATAATGCCTATCAAGGCAAACCGTCGATATTTTCTCAGTCAGACGTAGAATCACTGATAAAGGACGAGAGAGACGGCCATATTTATGGGTTTATCGTCAACCAAACCGAAGATGATCTTGCCATCACGCACTATGGAGGAAATGCGGGGTACAGAACGGCTATGACCATTAGTCTGACAACCGGTAATGGACTGGTGTACTTAATCAACTCGGATAACGGTGGCAATCTGGGTAATGAACTTCTGCTTTCTGCTGCCCAAGTATATGGCTGGAAACATTTTCCACAAACTCAGGCTCATCGCAAGAAGATAGATACTGACACTTTGAAAGCGTTAGAGGGTGCTTATAAATGGAATGATCAAGTTGACCTGAATATCAGGTATGATGAAAAAGAGGAGCTTATAGTACTCATTTTTCCAAATGGCGATGCCTATAAGCTTGTTCCCGTAGTGGGTGGCGAACTCGATTTCGTGCACCCCAATACTGGTATTGAAGTGGCCTTTCTCCAGGAGGATAACTTCAATTCATTTTCGCTCTACGGACAAAAGGCCTTGAGACAATAGGCTAGGCGAGTTGTTGAAAACAATCCATCCATCTTCAGCTAATAGCGCTCAGTTCATCCGCATTAAAGAAAAAATAAACGACATGAATTCAATTTTGGAAACAAGTGGATTTCCACAGCCCACTATTATCTCAGTAAATGGGATAGAACTGGAAGTCTTTGAGGCCGGCCAGCAGCATAAAGGAAAACCAATTGTACTCTGTCATGGATGGCCCGAACATGCCTTTGCATGGCGGCACCAGATTCCAGCATTCGTTCAGGCTGGCTACCACGTCATCGTCCCTAACCAGAGAGGTTATGGTAATTCATCACAGCCAGCAGGTGTAACGGATTATGACATTGTAAACCTGACGGATGACCTGGTTGCGCTGCTCGATCACTATGGGTACGCAGCGGCCACTTTTGTTGGCCATGACTGGGGTGCTAATGTCGTTTGGAGCCTGGCACAATTACACCCGGAACGGGTAGATAAAATCATCAGCCTGGCGCTGCCTTATCAGGAACGGGGCGAAAAGCCCTGGATTGGGCTTATGGAAGCGTACTTGGGAAGTGACAACTATTTTGTGCATTTCAATAAGCAACCGGGTGTTGCAGATGCTATTCTGGATGAACACACGCAGCAGTTTCTTCGCAATCTATTTCGCAAGCATACACTTCTTACACCTCCGGAGCCCGGGATGTTAATGATCAATCTTGCCAAGGCTAAAGACCCGCAAGGTGAGCCCCTCATGAGTGAACAGGAGCTGGCCGTTTTCGTCACCTCCTTCCAATCGTCAGGGTTCACCGGAAGCATCAATTGGTATAGAAACCTGGACCGAAACTGGCACTTGTTAGCCGATGTAAATCCGGTTATCCAGCAACCTGCGCTCATGATTTATGGTGACCGGGACTTGATTCCTAAACCTGAGAGGCTATCAGCGTTTGTGCCCAATGTGGAAGAAGTGAGTATAGACTGTGGCCATTGGATTCAACAGGAAAAGCCTAAAGAAACAACTCAATATATTCTAGACTGGTTAAGTAAAAATTGAAACATCCAATTCAGGAAATAAGGCTTACCCGCAATTCCGGCAGACCGTTTGCTTGCAATCGGACTTCATTAACTTTAGGAACAGCGTTGCTCAAAAGCCTCAATTAAGCCTTCCAACGGGAAGACGAAAATCCTTTAATTCAATGCTGCAAAAGTGCTGTAATAAAACGTATTTTTATTGGGTTTCAGCCCGTTTTGCCTGCCTACTCTAATTGTGTTTTATTGTGCCTTATTGAGGGTTGTTGAGGTTTTTTTGCTACAATTTTTCCCTAAAAATGTGTGCTTAAGCACTGTAGCGTTATACCCTTTTACTCTGTACTTGCAGAGGCGGGCTAATGGCTCAGATACCTCCCTGAGGCGTTGTGGTTTGGGTAAACCTGTTGACATCCTCGGGATCGTCAGTAACTCAATACCATTCGTTACGCCCGGACTTGCCTCTTCAGCTCAACCGCTATTTTTCGGAGGTTTTTACCGGGTTGTTGTTAGCTTTTGTTTGGCCTAGCCTCAGTTCAGCTGTTGGTTGATGTTTTGCAGTGTTTTCTTTACAAATATGAGGCTGTAACACTAACGGCTTAAATTAAAAAACAGTAACTTACGATGGCGGTTTCTCACAGTTTGTCCCGCTCTGCGGGAGGCTGCCGTTGCCCACATTTAAAAATGCTGACAGAAACCTAAAAAAGATAAAGATTGTTTTTTTGATAAGTTATGAATTGAAGGCATAAAAAACAGATAATGGCCCTAATAATCACCGATGATACACTTTCCAAAGCTCAATTATCAGCAGAGGAACTCCTCGTTGATCTAGCTTGCTATTTATACGACAAAAAACGGATGAGTATGGGGCAAGCCAGGCACTTGACCGGCTTGGATCAGATTAGCTTCCAGAAAGAATTGGCCAAACGAGATATCTATATTCATTACACAGCAGAAGATCTGGAAAAAGATTTACAGAATCTGGGTATCGAATTATGATCATTGTTAGTGATACTTCTTCTATTTTAATGCTCCGGGGCTTTTGCGTTTAAAGCTGCTTAGCTTTGGCAAGCCAGTCCTCAAGTATTTCTGAAACCTCGCCCCAATTTGCTGAATAGTCAAAAAAGCCATTGGCGTCAGCCTGATACGTTTTCGCCTGTGTGATGGCCTGACTGACCGCGTCTACAGAAAAAATATAGTCGAGAAAGCAGCTTCTCAGAAAATCAAATTGATAACAGATATGCTCTTTTACCTCAGCGATATGATGGCTGCCGGGTTCTTCGGCGTTCTCCCAATCGACATTGGTGCCTTTTTCGATAATACGCAAATAGCTCAGGGCTGAGCACAAATCTCCCGTGCGGCAAGCTACTTCCATTTTTAGCTGGTAGGGTCCTATGATTTCCCGGTCGATGAGGTCCGTAAGCTCTGAACTGTATTCATCCGCTACAGGGTCCATCTCAAATAGAATATCCCAGGGGTAGTGCAGCGTCTTTTCCTGCATTTTAGCTATTTCGGCAGACAGCGCCTCGACTTCCACTGTGCTGCTTTGTGGTAGTGGGTTGATAAAAGCCCAAAAACTTGCACATAGGGAAGCGTCTCGTTCAAACAATTGCCGGAGGAACGCTTCTTGTTGGTCTTTTTCTGCCCGAGCGAAGATGGTATCGTAAAATTGAGCGGTTGGTGAGTACGATGTCATAGTGAGGATTTATGGGTATGGAATGAAAATATATTTAGGCTGGTCTGTAATAGCCTTCCCCTCAACACTTATTCACCAGACAGGCCAACATAGTAAATAAAATCCGTCCTGGGAGGGCTGCCCAACCCTGCCTGCCGCCCCATCGTGATCAGCTGCCCCCGGTGGTAGGTGCTGTAGTTCATGCAGTGATGGATCATGTCGGCAATGGCCGTATAGCCCTCTCCGCGCGACTTCGGGCGTTTGGCTTGCAGGTCTTCAAGAGACATGGTTTGTACGTGGTTGTTAAAGTTCTCGGAGGCCTGTAACCAGCCCTTGAGCAGGTCTTCTTTGCTGCCATTAAAATGCTTGGCAGGGTTGTTCTCCGCGGATTCATCTTTTACAATCTGCAACCAGAGGTACTCGGCACTCCAAATGTGCAGTACAGTTTCCTGCAGGCTGGAAAAACTGGATTCGATTTCCCGGTGCAGGTCTTCTTCTGAAGCTGTGCGCAACCAGTCCGCAAGTTGCTGATTGGCCCAGTGGTTATAGGCGGTATAACGCCGCATCATGGTCGTGAGGTCATCCCCGGTGGGTTCGGCAGGCTGCATATGCGTACGCGTATTGTTTTTCATGTCTTCTCCTGTAATCCTTCCATTTGGCATCACAGCCATCGTCAGTAAGGCCTGAACACCAAGCATAATGTGTAGCAACATGATTCATCTTTTAATGGCTCTAAGCTAAAAAATAAAACCTGATGAAGGGTGGATAAAATGGGAAGCAGCCCCTGTTTTGCCACTCTCCTATTCGGCATTGATACATTCAGTGATCTTGGAATTGTCGCATGAGTTTGTAAGACAGTCTGCCTGATCCGTTCTTTTTATACGTTGGTAAAGTTCAAAATCAGCCTTATCTTAAACCTTATTTTTGGGTAAGTGCAGCAGCTATGCCCAAAAAAGCACCGAACCGAATTATGAAGGGGTGAAAGGAAGCCCTACTAATTCAAACACCGGACAAGCATGAAAAGCAACAATCGCCTTGTATACCTCCTCCAGGAAATTGGTATCGTAGTCATTGGGGTGCTGATTGCCGTCTCCATAAACAATTACAAAGAAAAGCGGGGCAATGAGGCCTACCTCGAAAAGACCCTGCTGGCCATCGAGAATGAGATCAACTCAAATAAAACGACTCTGGATTCGGTGCTGAACCGCCACATTGAAATCTACGATTTTTTTGAGCGCGACAGCATGGATAAAAAGCACTCCCTTGGGGAAATCCTTTACAGCCTCGGGGGCTTTCAGGTCGCTACGGTCAAGAACATCAGTTTGCGGTTTTTCGTAGCGAATAAAGCAGAACTGCTCGACTTCGAGCTTATTGCGTATTTGCTGGAAATCGAGCAGACCACAGACATCCTATCGGCAAAAATAGACAGGTTGGCTGATTTTGCCTATGAGCACGTCAATGACAGTGGTGCAGAAACAAGAACTCGTTTTACTTACCTGCTCATGGACATTATCGACAGCGAGAGCAACCTCCTGAAAGCCTACGCTGATTTCATGGAGGAGAATGAAGCTTATTTGGAACGGAAAGGGAAATGACTTGCGGCTTTCGCCAATCCTCATTACACCCCATAGCTTTACCGCGGTTTACAACTGTTAGCTTGCTACATTTCAAACGCTTTTGGGAATAGTATTTTCGCCTCCCCTTTTAGTAACAGCTTGCCCTTAGAGTTGAAGGCCTGGCAGGAGAACACCCCCTGTTTTTTCTTATCCTCAAAGCTGGTCAGCGTTGCTTTGGCGGTAATCTCATCGCCTATGTAGGCGGGGCGGAGAAATTCAGCGCTTTGTGACATATAGATGCCACCCTGTCCCGGATATATCGTGCCAAATATCTTAGAGAACATGCTAAGCAGCAGCACTCCGTGCACTACCCGGGCTTTGAACACCGTATCTTTTGCATAGGCTTCATCGAGATGGATGGGGTTGTCGTCCCGGGAGAGCCCGGCAAATTGGGCAACGTCTTCGGCGTGGAAGGTGTTGGTGAATTCGTGGGTGCTGTTGAGCGTTACTTTTGGCATGTGAACGATTGATTTGGCGGAAATATAATGGTTTTTCTGCTTCTCAGGGCGGGGTCTTTGCAAGCTCTTGCCAGAATATAGCCTGCTTCCAGGTGCACCGTACCGGTATGGAAACCACCAGACTGCCTCCTTTTAGCATTTGATTTTTTCGCCCCTGCATTGAAAAACCTGCTCCAAAAAGGAATTAATACCCATGTAAGTAGTTTTAAGCCAAGTTCTTAGCGTACTTTTGCCCCCAAATTTGAAAACCGAAGTTTTTGGACCGCAATACAGAACGCTATCAACGCTGGCTTTACGGGCTCATCCTTTTACTGGTACTGCCCGCCCTGCTCATCAACCTGGGCGTGCTTACCCTCATCGACGATGAGGCGTTGCGGGCGTGGGTGGCTTTGGAAATGCGGCTGTCCGACAACTACATCGTCCCACAGTTGCACGGAGAGTTTTACTACAAAAAACCACCGGTCTATAACTGGATGCTGCTGGGCGTTTTCCAGCTGACCGGCAGTATGGACGAGTGGTCTATCCGCATCCCCACCGTGGCCTTTCTCCTGCTGTATTGCGGTACGATCTACTACTTTGTGCGTAAGCATTTTAGCCACGAGATGGCTTTCCTGAGCGCACTGGCGTTCCTGACCTGCGGGCGTATCCTGTTTTACGATTCTTTTCTTGGGCTGATCGACATCAGCTATTCCTGGGTGACTTTTCTGTCATTTATGGTCTTCTACCACCTGGCGGCGCGGGAACGGTGGCTGGCTGCTTTTGCCGGTTCTTACTTTCTGGCCGCGGTGGGCTTCCTGATGAAAGGGCTCCCATCTGTGGTTTTTCAGGGGTTTACCCTCATCGCCTGGTTGGTGTACCAAAAGCAGTTCCGCCGCCTGTTTCAGTGGCAGCATATCCTGGGCGGGCTGGTCTTTGTGGCTGTGGTGGGCAGCTACTATGCCGCGTACTTGCAGTATAACAGCCTGGAAGAACTAGCTTCGGTTTTGTTCAACGAGTCGGCCAAACGTACCGCCGGGCGTTATCCGCTCTGGTTCACGCTTTTCCACCTGTTCACCTATCCCTTTGAGCTGCTTATTTACCACTTCATGCCGTGGGGCCTGCTGGCACTTTACCTGTTTCGCAGGCGGTCGTGGTCACAGGTCTGGCAGCACCCGTTTATCGCCTTTGTTTTCCTGACCTTCCTGGTCAACGTCACTGTATACTGGACGGCGCCCAAGGTGCACCCCCGGTATGTTTTCATGATTATCCCCTTGCTGTTCATTACCCTGCTGTACCTGCATGAACAGCAGAAGCAAGACCGGCCCTGGCCCTACCGGGTGACGATGAAGCTGCTGCTGTTTTGCTGCCTCATTCTACCTCCTGCGGCATTGGCGCCCCTCTTTCTGGAACGACTGCAGGCCACGCCCTGGCTGTGGGCCAAAAGCCTGAGCCTGTTTGTGGCCTTCAGCGCGCTGGCATACGGAGCATGGAAGTTCCGCGAGGCCCGGCTACTGACTACAGCGGCTGTCTTGCTGGTGGTGCGCATCGCCTTCAACTGGTTTGCGCTGCCCGACCGGCATGCCAATGATTTTGGGGATGTGGTGCGGAAAGATGCCTTGCGCGTGGCGCAGGAATATCAATCGGCCGACTTACGCGTTTATAAAGATACCGAATGGCAGCCGATGACCTCCTTCTACATGACTCGTGAAGCAGGGCGCATCATTCCCATCGACCGGGAAACGCCCGACACCTCGGCTTACTACATCATTGATCCCAAAGCCTATCCCTTCGTGCCCTATGAAAAACAGGACGAGCTCCTGATGCGGCACGGTGGGAAAGTCTATGATATTGTGAAATTCTAGTTTTATGTCTATAAAAATATCAGCCGTCGTCACGGTTTATAACGAGGAACTGAACATCAAACCGCTGGTGGAGCGCATTACCGCTGCACTCGATGGGATGGACTACGAGATTGTCTATGTAGACGATGGCTCTACGGACAATACCCTGCGGGAGCTGTACAGCATTGACCACCCCCGACTAAAGGTGGTCGAGTTCCGGAAAAACTACGGGCAAAGTGCCGCACTAATGGCCGGCATTGAAGCCGCTGAGGGGGAGTACATCGCGACCATGGATGGAGACCTGCAAAACGACCCTTCCGACATTCCGGCCATGCTCAAAATGGCAGAAGAAGGCGACTATGATATGGTGGCAGGGGAGCGGGCCAAGCGCAAAGACGGCTGGATACTCCGCAAAATCCCGAGCATGATCGCCAACTTTATCATCCGCAACTCTTCCGGGGTACACTTGAAAGACTATGGCTGTGCGCTCCGGGTTTTCCGGTCTGAGATTGCCAAAGATATGGGCATTTACGGAGAGCTTCACCGTTTCATACCGGTACTGGCCCACCTGGAAGGTGCGCGTATCATTCAGATTCCCGTCAAGCACCACGCCCGGGAGTTTGGGGAGTCCAAGTATGGACTGGGGCGGACCTTCAAGGTGGTGAGTGATCTGCTGCTGATGCTCTTCCTCAAGCAGTACATGCAGCGCCCCATGCACCTCTTTGGCAATACGGGGGTCCTCCTGTTGCTCGTTGGCCTGCTAATAAATGGCTATCTTGGGGTGCTGAAAATCCTGGGGCAGGACATTTGGGGCAAGCCCCTGCTTATACTCGGCCTGATGCTGGTCCTTGGCGGCATTCAGCTCATTACCATCGGTATTGTGGTGGAAATACAGATGCGGACTTACTACGAGTCCCAGCAAAAACGACCTTACAAAATCCGCCGCATCACCAAAGGCGGCACTGAACAAAAAACAACGGCCAATGCCACAACCTGAATTCGACATCGGTGAGCTCGTGCTCTACAAGAACAATCAGCTTATCGCCTTCAACAAACCCGCCGGGCTGCCGGTCGCAACCGACAAAACCGGAGACAAAGCCATGGACCAGCTGGGTGAAATCTACTGCAAATCCAAACTGGGGCTGGTACACCGGCTGGACCGTCCGGCAAGCGGGGTCGTGCTCTTCGCCCGCTCTGAAAATGCCCTGGCCCACCTCAATGAGCAGTTCCGCGAACGGCAGGTGGAAAAAGTTTACCTCGCTGCCGTTGCCAACCGACCGGAAGCGATGGAGGGCAAGCTTATCCATTACCTCAGGCGCGACGGTCGAAAAAATAAAACTATTGCCTATTCAGATCCTCAGAAAGATGCCAAACGGGCAGAGCTGTCCTACCGCTATCTGGACAGCAGTGATCATTACCACTTGCTGGAAATCCGCCTGCATACCGGCCGCCACCACCAAATCCGGGCACAGCTGGCGGATATTGGCTGCCCCATCAAAGGTGATGTCAAGTACGGCTTCCGGCGGAGCAATCCCGACCGGTCTATCCACCTGCATGCCTGGAAGCTGACTTTCCACCACCCGGTATCCAATCAGGAAGAGACCATCACCGCACCACTGCCCCCGCAGGACCCGGTATGGAATGCCTTTAACTTCAACGATTAATATGGAAGCTTTACTTGAGCACTTTCCAAAGCTTACGGAGCAGCAGATCGCTCAGTTTGAACAACTCGGCCCGCTTTACCGGGAGTGGAACGACAAGATCAACGTCATTTCCCGTAAGGACATCGACCAACTGTACCCCCACCACATCCTGCACGCCCTGGCTATACCACAGGTGGTGAAGTTCCGGACAGGCGCCAAAATCCTGGACCTGGGTACCGGGGGCGGGCTGCCGGGCATCCCCCTCGCCATCCTTTACCCCAATGTGCAGTTCACCCTCATCGATGGCACGCGCAAGAAAATCAAAGTCGTGCAGGAAATCATCGACGCCATCGGGCTGGAAAATGCCGAAGCCAAACACGTCCGGGCAGAGGAACTTAAAGACCGCTTTGACTTCGTAGTCTGCCGGGCCGTTGCCAGCCTCGATAAGCTAGTGCCCTGGACACAGCGCCTGCTCAAACGGGAAGAACGCCACGCCCTGCCCAACGGCTTGCTGACCCTCAAGGGGGGCGACCTCAAAAGTGAGATCAAAGCCCTCGGCAAAGGCCACTATGTGGAGCTGTTCCCAATTACGGATTACTTTAAGATGGATTATTACATTGAGAAGTATGTGGTGTACGTTCAGGGGTAGGGGTTGATAAATCAGTAAGTAAACGCTATTTTAAAATCAAAAAATGAATAAAATAGCCCGATACAGCCACTATATCACCACTCTGCTCAACCGTTACGCACAGGAACCAGTCGCTAATCAGGAAGGGGTTGGCTATCAGGTTGTTTGTGACCTGAAAAGCCATCATTATCTCCTACTTAGGCTTGGGTGGACTGAAGATGCTTACATTCATCATTGTACGATTCACCTGGATATAATTGATGAGAAAATCTGGCTCCAGCAGAATAACTCAGACTTGCTTATAGCTGATGAACTAGTCGGAATGGGAGTAGACAGGAATGATATTATTATGGGTACAGACCCAGCCTACATTCGCAATCCATCCGATTTTGCTGCGGCATAGCCCCCAAGATTTCTTACCTTTGCCCATCTACTATTAAACCACTTAACAACGCCATCCTATGTCATTCGAAGTAGAAGGAAAGCTACATAAGAAATACGAAACGGAGCAAAAGACCGATTCATTCCAGGCCCGGGAGTTCGTCATCGAGACCGAGGGCAACTATCCGCAGTTTGTGAAATTCCAGCTGGTACAGGACCGCTGTGCCCTGCTCGACCCCTTTGAAGAGGGGCAGATGATCAAAGTCCACTTCGACTTGCGTGGTCGGGAGTGGAATGGCAAATACTTTACCAATCTGAATGCCTGGCGCCTGGAGCAGGGCGGTGTGAATGCGGCTCCAACGGCACCTCCAAAGTCTGCAGATTCCGGATTCCCGGACTCGGAATTCCCTTCTGCCAACGATGAGCCGGCCAGTCAGGCGGATGATGACCTGCCGTTCTAAAAATGGTACGCTCAAAAAAAGCCCCCGGAACTTCCAGGTGAGAAGCCGGGGGCTTTTTTATGCCATCAACTCCACGGTTTACCTCAATAGCACCACTTCGCCGCGGCGTTCTACCATCACTTCTTCCTGAAGGCAATTGATCACCTTTGCCTGAATGGACCAGGCAAAGACACCTCCGTTGCGCAAGGTGCCATTCATGACGCCGTCCCAGCCACTGTCCGGGTCGGTGCTTTCAAAAACTTGTACGCCCCAGCGGTCGAAGATGCGAAGCCGGTAGTCCAGCACCCCTGCGACTTCATCACTGGTGAAGGCCCGGAACACATCATTGTTGTTGTCACCATTGGGGGAAAATGCGTTCGGTACATACATCCAGTTTTGGCCTTCCATGAGGGGCGGTGCCAGCATAATGCTTTCACTGAAAGTTTCGCAACCGTTGTCAATCTCCAAATCGTAAGTCCCTGCGGTACCGATGACCCGGTCGAGCTCTGCTGAACCGTCTGACCAGGTGAAAGCCAGGTCAGGCGTTTCCCCGGAAGTAATATCGACGGTGACGATGGATTCCGGATTTTCACAGCTTAGGGTATCCCAGCGTACCATTACTGCCAGAGGTTCAAAGGCTTCTACAAGGCCATTGAAGGTCGTTTCGCACCCACTTCCATCAGCGATCGTCACGGTGTAGTTACCTGCGGACAGCCCTTCAAAGTCGGGTGATGCCTGCGGGCTGCCCTGACCGATAGCATAGGTGTAGGGCGGATTGGGCGCGCTGACCAGATTTACTGAGAGCGTGCCGGTTTCCTCGTTGGGACAGGCCGCCTCGGTTGAGATACCCGCCATCACGTCGGGCGATAGTTCTACGCTCAGGTTCACGATAGAGTCACAACCCGCCTCACTGATGAGCATGACCGTTCCGGATTCCCCGGGCAGCAGTTCTTCGCCATGGAAGAAATAGGTTTCGCCATCGCAGATTCGCACGGATTGTTCTGTAGTGACCGGTTCGAGTAAGGCAACTTGTATCTGTAGCACCGAGTCGCAACCGGCACTGCTGCTGAGGATGATTTCATTCAGGCCTTCATTCAGTGCCATCCCGTCGTGCTCGAGTATTTCACCTTCGCAGAAAGAGAGGTCAAAGGCATTCGTGAACACCTCAAGTTCCTCCACCAGCACATTGACCGTAGAATCGCAGCCATCGGTATTGGTGAAGTGGAAAACATCCTGACTACCAGCGGCTATTTCCACTCCGTTATAAGTAATACTGCTGCCCTCACAGGCTGAAAAGGTGAGCGTGGTGTCGCTCTCCGTCGGGCAGTTGATGCGGATGAGCCAGTCTGTCACGACGACCTGATCACAGCCCACAAGCGTGGTGTCTGCATTGACCCAAACCGCTTCCAGGAAGCCCTCAAGATTGGCAGTATCCACGGCCAGGGTGTAGTCTTCATTGGAGGGCTGATCGATAAAGCCATAGCCGCCATCCTGCGTTGAGGTGCTCTGATCCAGTATACTGCCGTTTTGTAACAGCAGGATATCAATACCGCTCAGGAGGGTATCCGGCGCATCGATGATCCCGTTGTCATTCACATCAAAGTAAACCTCCCCGGCAAAGCTGCCGAACCCATCGAACAGTTCGAGGCTGAGCGGGTCAGACTGTAGCACACAGCCATTGGTGCCCACCATTTCCAGGTAGTAGTCGCCGGCATCCTCCACGATCAGTTCGGGCATCGTGCCTTCCGGAGGTGCCACCGGGCTGCCATTGAAGTACCACTGATAGCTCGCTATATTGGGAATGTCGGGCAGGCAAATCGTGTCCGGGCGGCAGCGGGTGTAGCAGCCGTTTGGTACACGGGCAATATCCGGCCCGGGGAGCAATTCAAAAGCTTCGCTTACCTGTGTGCAGCCTTCTGCATTGGTGGCCGTCACGGTGTATTCGCCTCCTTCGGAGACTTCAATAGCCGTACCTGTTTCCCCCGTGCTCCAGACATAAGTCAACCCGGGCAGTGGATCGTCTACGGATAGGGTCGCCATCGTGCCCTCACAAATGGGCGCAGGCTGATCCGCCAGTATGACCGGCACATCGGGCAGTGGGTGCACAATCACTTCCAGTACGGCAACCGCGGAACAGCCCGTAGCCCCATCCACCGCAGTGACTTCGAAGGTATAATTGCCCGCATCAAGCAGGTTATTCTTGTCTTCGGAAAATTCGATAGCCGGGCCGTTCTGACCGGTACTCCAGGTGTAGGTATAACCAGGGTACAGTTCGCTATTAGGCACTTCGAGGAAAACATTCTCCCCCTGACAGGTACTGTAGCTTTCGTAGTAATAGGCCGTAGCCTGCCCGTACTCGTCGTAGTCGGTAGCCCGGATATCCACAAGTGGGGCGGGCGTAATGCCTACGTTTGCTGCGGGCGGCTCGTAGGTGCAGCCATTGGCGTCGGTGACGGTAAGTTCGTAAATGCCTTCTTCGGTAAGCGTGAGCGATTCTGTGTCCGCTCCGGTACTCCACTGCCAGCTAATGCCACCACCGGGCGATTCGGCATTGATCTCCACACCTTCACAGACAGGCGGTATGGGGTCCAGTGTAATGTCACCACTCAGGTTGTTTGGGTTAATAGTGACATTTTGGGAAAAGGACTGTGTGCAACCCTCAATGTTGGTCGCCGACAGGGTCACTTCATAAGTGCCCGGCAATTCATAACGGTGGTAAGCCTCGCGGCGCTGAGAGGTGTTAGCGGCACCACTGCCCGGGTCGCCAAAGTCCCATTCGTAAAGCGCAAAGCCACCGGCAGGCACCTCAAATGCCGTAGGGCTGCTGGCGCAGTTGGTCTCGGGCGGATTGAAAGCTACCGGCGGAGGGGCGACTACTGATACCGTTTTCGTGGTACTGCTTGTACACCCGCTGATTGTCGTAATCGTCAACGTGACCAGATAATCGCCAGTCGCACTGAAGACGTGAGTAGGATTGACCTGCGTAGAGGTATTATCCGCCCCACTGCCCGGATCACCGAAGTCCCACGACCAGCTGGCAATGCCTGAGGAGGGCAGGAAGGTGGACAAATCTTCAAATGCCGTAGGGCTGTTGGCACAGGCCGGTGCCACATGAAAATCAGCCAGCGCTTCCACCGAGTCTACTGCGGAAAAACGGCAGGTCAGGGTTGTCCCGGGATCGTCAGGGTTGGGAAAGCTGCCGGAAAGCACTACCCGGTAATAGCCCACTTCCTGATGCTCAATAGTGGGGTTCTCATCGTTGCTGGCATCGGTCTGAACGCCGCCCCGGAAGAAGAAACGCCAGTAAGCGGTACCTGGCAGCATATCTCCAGACTGATTGGTGTATAGCTTCGTTTCGCACTCGGCACCATCGGTGATTTCGAAGCCCATATCCACACCTGAGCAGGAAGGGCCGGGCGGGTTACCACAGATGACATCGTTGCAGTTCTCCTCTACCTCAAAGGGCGCACTGAGGAAGGTACAGCCATTTTGATCTGTAATACCGACCGTGTAGATGCCGAATTCAGTCGCGGTATACTCCGGCGCATCTGTGCCCACGGGCGCCCCATCCTGAAACCACTGATAGGAAAACCCTGCAGAGGAAGCCTGAGCAACGAGGCGGGTGGAAGGGAGCAGATTGCAGAAAATCCAGGGATCGGGGGTGGAAATACTCACCTCGGAGCTGGGATAGGGCTCGATTTGGAAGGTCTCTGTACCTTCACAGCCAAACTCATTGGTCACCACCAAAGCGTAGCTGCCGGGTGCCAACTCAGGCGTCATGCCGGTAGCCACCGCCACATCATTGGTATTGTACCAGGTGTAGGAGTTGAAGCCCGGAGCCGCGGAGACGGGGGCTGCTTCATTGGGGCAGAAAAAGGCAGGCGCGGCAACGGTAGGCTGTGGCAGGGCGTGTACTTCAACGTCAAAAACCGCAGTTTCGGCGCAGACCGCAGCTTGTACCTGTACGTTGCCCACTTCGTGCCAGAGGATATCCACCGTGCTTTCATCCGATTCAGAAACGATGGTGCCCGCAGTAGCAGGAATGATGGTCCATTCATAGTCGAGGTGCTCCGCGTCAGTCGCCGTGAAGGTACTGATGCCGTCAAAGCAGGCATTCGGGTCACCGCTGACCTCTAAATTGTTGAAAGCTTCGGCAGACAAGCTAACTGGGGACGAAGCACAAGGCGGGCCTACCGTATTGACCTGTACCACGCTCAGCTCGTAGGGCGGTGCAGCGCCCCAGGTTACGTTGATCGTTTCGCCCATGCGGGTGGTGAGTATGCCCCCGTTGTTGACGGTCCATTCCAGCGCGACATTATCGCCAACCGGGGTGGCACTGTAGGTTGTTGTGGCTCCCGGGCAAATCACGGTATTGCCAGCGATGGCATCCACCGGATCGGGTGGGGGCAGCACCTGCACCCGGCGGGTCGCTTCGGGCGTACAGGATGAATTGGGACTGCCTGGCTCTGCGGTGAGCAGATAAAATCCAGGCGCTACGTTCATAGGAATTTCCACAGAAGCGGTACTGCCCAAGGACTGCCAAATCACTGCATTCGCTGCATCCGTCAACCGCCAAATGGCAGGGATAGGATTACCGGTATTGGCCTGAATGGCATCGTAGGTGGCAGGAGTATCGGGGCATACCTCGATTGGGCCGCTCAGATAAAAGGCCGGCTGAATCTCGACCTCCAGCTCAGCACTGCCTCCGCAGCCCAGGTAGCAGTTATCAAAAGTTACGCTGACGGTTTGCGTGGGTGCAGGGATGGTGTTCAGCCATTCCACCTCGATTTCATGCGTGCCCTGCCCGGAAACGATGCTGCCGAAGTTGGTCACATCCCACTCAAAACTGACGCCTTCGTAGGCCGGTATGCTGTAAACTGCCCGGCTGCCGGGGCAGACCAAAGCTGGCCCTTCCACCTCTGCCTGATCGGAAATAACTGGTACCACCAGGGTTGCCGGCACCGGGCAATTGGTGCCCGGGCAATCTTCCGTTAGCAGCTCTACGGTACCCTCGGGGCCTGTTTCCCACAGCACACTAATATAGTCATCGGCGGTACCGCCTCCGTCCACAATAACACCGCCCTCACTGACCGACCACAGGAAGGTACTACAGTCACTCTGAGCGGTATAGGTGCCGAGCATACCTTCGCAGACCGTACCCACGCAGTCGACAATTGGTGTTTCTGTTTCCTCAACGTTTATGGTGAGCAGGGTGGTGTCATTGCAGGCGCAAAAGCGGGAAGCGATCAGCATCAGCTCGTAGGTGCCCGCCTCCGGGTAGGTATAATCGACTTCTCCACCGGTAGCGGTAACGCCATTGCCAAAGTCCCAGTATAAGCTATCGGCATCTTCGCCGGTGTACTCCAGGTAAAGAGGCTGGCCCTGGCACAGCGTCACCGTTCCTTCTGCGGCTTCCGGCACACTACTGACCGCACTTTCCGGAGGAGATACGACATTCACACAAGTGTAGCCCTGCGCGTCACAGAAGAAGGGCGGCTCATTGACGATGCCGCTTTGATAGATGGAGTAAATACCCGGCTGAGCCCAGGCCACTTCGATGATGTTGTCTTCAATCGTGGTATAATCTGCAGGTTGACCAGTGTTCTCGTTGAATACAGACCAGCTGGAGCTAAGGCTGTCCAAACCACTGATGCCAGAAGAATATCGGATGGTGCTGCCCACACAAGCCTGCTTACAGACCACGTAGTTGCTGTCCACCAGAATGGGCTCCTGAGAAGCCGGGCAATCAGGGGAAGCCTGTATGGTGGGGAAGGGGTCAAACACCAGGTCGAGGCAAAGGGTGCTATCCACTGATATCCCACTCTCTCCGGTAATAGTGACCGAGTAGCAGCCCGGCTGACAGATGGTGATGTTATTCGAGTTTTCGCCGGTATTCCATTGGTAGGTTAATGGTTGCTGCAGCCCTTCTGCTTCAGCATACATAACATAGCAATCAAGGCCACATACAAATGGGCTGGGCTCGAAAAAAACCGTCTGAGCCGACAGGGTGCAGGCACTCAATCCAAGGACGAGTGTAATAACCCGCAGCATAATACTTTTCTTTTTCATACGATGGAGGTGTTTTAGGAGATGAAGACTATGTTGGGATCTCGCCCTTTGAGCTGCATTCGCTTCAAGAGCGAATTCGCTGCATAACCGGAAAATGATCATCTGACCATTAGCAGCTGCTTTCAAAGCCGTTGTGCAAACCTTCACGTACGAAATTAGGCCATCGTTGGGTGGGATATGGCTTTTTTTCTTCGGTTACCCTTTTGGTCTTGTGAATGGGGGCTTTGAGTACGTTAGTCTGCCGATGCCCATTTGTAAAAAGCGACAACGGAATGGTGATCAGAGAGGCGCTCGGTACGGATATCCTGATCGAGGGCCTGCAGGGCAGGGCTGTAGAGTTGGTAGTCGATGCGCAAAGCAGGGATCTTGCCAGCGTAGGTGGTGCCCAGGCCGGTACCGGCTTCCCGGAAGGCGTCTTTCAACCCCTGAGACAACTGCCGGTAGGAATAAGACTGAGGGGTGGCGTTAAAATCGCCGCAGACGAGGACCGGGTGGGGGCTTTTTTGGATTTCTGCTACCACAGCTTCCGTTTGCTCTACACGCCGCTGCTCAGCCCTTTTGAAACGCCCGGCCATGCCTTTGACCTTGTTCCAGGTTTTCTTATCCTGCAGGTTGCCCTCCTTGGCCACTTCATTGGCCATGCCGGAAACGCCGTTGGACTGCAGATGGAGGTTGAAGACCCGGATCAGCTTTCCCTCCACCCTGATGTCGGCCCATTGAAAGCCATTAAAATGCTTGACAAAGTAGTGCGTATGGGTTTCCTCAATAGGGTGGCGGCTAAATATGGCTAAAGCGCCATTAGGGATAGCATGCACGTATTTGAAGCCAGCCTCGTTTCTGAAGTAGTCGATGAAGTAGTTTTTAGGGTAGTAGGTTGGAAATTCCTGCAAGCACAGCACATCAATGCCCTCCGTTGGGAAATACCCGGGCATTTCCTCTGCAGTGTAGCGTTTGCCGCTAGCCGCTTCTTTTCGGAATCCGTAAACGTTGAAGGTTTTTACGGTAAGTGTAGCTTCATTAGCAGGACCGGGCACATTAAGCCCTACGAAACTAGTCAGGTGAGTCCACCCCAGCAGCAAACAGCCCATTGAAAGGAAGGCCTGATACTTGCGGACCGCAGCCCAAAAAACCACAAAGAGCAGATTGGCTAACAGCAACCACGGGAAAGGGAGGGTGAAAAACGAAAGCGGCCAAAAAAACTTTGGGCTTACCCTTGATGCCAGAAAGCAAACTAAGGTGGTCAGCACCAGCAGAATATTCAACCATCTTAGCAGCTTTTGCATAGGGCTTTCGGGGTGTGTTTAGTGCATAGAAGGTATAAGTGCTACCTACGGGAGTCTAGCGCTTGCTGGCATTGAACAGGAATTCTTTTTCTTCCTTCGTCAGACTGTCATAGCCGGAATCTTTGATCTTGTCGAGTATTTTGTCCAGTTTTTCCTGGTAGGCACCGCTGTTTCCTTTATTTGTATCGGAAGCGGCTTGCCCGCGGGGGGAAGTCGTACTGCGCTTACTGTTGGGGTTGCGGTAGACTACTTTTGGGCGTCGGCTCCTGCTTTTGCCGGAGGTTATACGGTCGTAGAAGTCCCGGATACGGTCCAGAATATTATTGACAGGTTCTGAGAAGTCATTGCCGTTGCGCAATTGCGTGACAAAGAGCCAGCCGAAAAATGCACCACCAAGGTGAGCAAAGTGGCCGCCTGTATTGCCTCCGTTAGGAATCAGGATCAGGTCCAGAAATACCAGGACGGCAACGATGTACTTCAGCTTGACATCACCGAGCAGCAAGAGCCGCATGATGTAGTCAGGAGAAATGGTCCCCGCCGCCACCACAATCGCCATGACACCGGCAGAAGCGCCCAGGGCAAAGCGCCCTCCCATGCCGTAGGGCAAAAGGTTGGCAGAAATAAAAAAGACCACAGCTCCCGTCAGCCCGCCCAGCAGATAGAGCGGCAGTATGCGCTGATCGCCAATGAAGTCTCCTACAATACGCCCAAACCAATACAGGAACAACATATTCCAGAGCAAATGCCAGAAGCCCTCGTGAAGGAACATACTGGTAAACATGCCCCAGGGGTGCGTCAGGAAAAACTTCCAGTCGGAAGACATACAAAAGAAGTGCAGTATTGTACTGTACAACTCCGGTACGGACCCACCATTGCCCAAAAAGAGAAACAAGCGGACCAGGTTGATGATGACAAATACCGCAACGTTTATGATGATCAGCTGGGTTATCATGTTCCCCCGGCTGAGTTCTCGTTTAGCATCGTCCCAGATTGACTGTAGCATGCATTATCGGTTCTAAATAATTATTAATATTTGGAGCTGCTTGAGCCCGGGACCCACAAGGTACTAGCTTCTGCTGATTTAGTCCAGTCCCCGGGACTAATCTGCCCAGCCTTTAGGCCAAAGTCATAACCTTGAACCAAACTTCCGCCAGTACAGGATGAGCAAAAAGCCAAACAAAGCCCCTCCCAGGTGCGCATAGTGCGCCACACCGGTATTTAAATTGCCGAGCCCCATGAATAGTTCAACCCCCGCGTAAATGAGCACAAAGTACTTTGCCTTAAGCGGTATGGGCGGGAACAGCAGCATGATACGGTTGTCCGGAAATAACATACCGTAACCTACCAAAAGGCCAAAAACTGCACCGGATGCTCCCAGCGAAGGCACATTTGCGGCAAAAACAGACTCTCCAAACCAGTAAATTTCCACGCCTCGTACCAGGGTGTGCAGCAATACAGAGCCGAACCCGGTCAGCAGATAGTAAAACAGGAACCGCTTGGGCCCCCAAACATCTTCCAGTGGCGGGCCAAACATGAACACCGCAAACATATTGAAGAACAAGTGCCCGATATCTGCATGCATAAACATATGCGTCACAATCTGAAACGGCCGAAAATAGTCTGAGGTCGGAAAAAACATCGCTAACCGGTACCTGCCCCAAAGGGAAAAATCGGTTAGCCTCTCATTGACCAGGTCTATGGAGGTCCCGTGAGAGGGGTCTCCCAGCAGCATGCTGCCCAGGTACATCAGGACATTAATGATGAGCAGGTGTTTGACAACTTCCGTTACTCTGAACATAGGCAATAGCGTAGATGATGATTAGGCTGTGAGCAACTAAACAACGCTTTACTGCTCAAATCGTTTGGCCAGTTCTTCCAATTCCATGGTAATGAAGCATCGTTTGCCAGAGGGGCTCAGATAAGGTACTTCGCACCCAAATAGCTGATCAATAAGGGTTTGCATTTCATTGGGCTCCAGCATTTTGCCTTTTTTTATCGCTGCGCTCCGCGCCATGGCCCTTGCAATATTTTCATGAGTGCCCAGGTTGAGCTCCAGGTTGCCCTTGTACTGTTCCAGCAGGGATTCTATGGTTTTGAGGTCGTCCTGCTTACCAGCCAGTTCGGCAGGCACCCCATTGATCACAAAGGTATTGGCTCCAAATTCCTGAATATCGAAACCCAGCTGATTGATAGGCTCCAGGAGTTCCCTGAGCAACGCTGCATCAGCAGGAGGCAGGGAAAGGGTACGTGGGAACAACTGCTTTTGGGTCGTGCTCTTTTGCTGCGACAGTACATGAAGGTACCGCTCGTAAAGGATGCGCTCGTGGGCAGCCTGCTGATCGAGTAGCATTATACCCGATTTAATTTGCGTGAGGATATAACTATTGTGAAGCTGTGTGGGCTTTTTCTTTTCCTGCACCGGCTCGCCCGGTGTACTGCCCTGCTCCTCTTTCCAGTCGCTCTCCAGCGTCAGGGGTTCTTCATGCTCCTGCCCCGGCGTGGCTTCCGCTTCGGGTTCGGAATCGAATTCATCCAGCCCCTCGTATACATCCTGCCAGTGCTTGAGGTTGCTCGCGTGGCGGCCCGCATCGGAAGACGCTTCCCCATGACCGGCAGCCGGGCTGCTCCCGCCTGTTCTTACGTTGCCCGTGCCCGTAGGAGCTTCCGGGCGTGGCCGTATGGGCGCAGGCTGACTGAACGTCGGATCCTGTTCAAAATCGAGGCTCGGCATCACATTGTACTGCCCGAGCGCATGCCGTACAGATACGCGGAGGTAGTTGTACACCAGGCGCTCATCTTCAAATTTGATCTCCTGTTTGGTGGGGTGCACGTTGATGTCTATCCGTTTGGGATCAATATCTATGAAAATAACATAGAGGGGGTAGGTACCCGTCGGCAGCAGTTCTTCGTAAGCCGAGACTACCGCATGGTTCAGGTAGTTGCTTTTGATGTAACGGTTGTTGACGAAAAAGTACTGTTCGCCCCGGGTTTTCTTAGCGAACTCCGGCTTGCCCACGTACCCATTGAGGCGGAGCACCTCCGTTTCTTCGGCTACCGGCACCAGCTTTTTATTGGAATGGCTACCGAAAACGCCAATCAGGCGCTGCCGGAGCTTTCCTCCAGGCAGATGGAAGATTTCACTGCCGTTGTGGTGCAGGGAGAAAAAGATGTCCGCATTTGCAATCGCAATCCGCTGAAACTCGTCATTGATGTGCCGCATTTCCACCGGGTTTGACTTCAGGAAGTTCCGGCGGGCGGGCACATTGAAAAAGAGGTTTTTTATGGAAATCGTAGTCCCCTGCGGGCATTGGCAGGGCTCCTGAGTCTTGATTTCTGAGCCCTCGATGACCAGGCGGGTGCCCAGTTCATCGGAATGGCGGCGAGTCTTAATTTCGACCTGCGCAATAGCCGCGATGGAGGCCAGTGCTTCGCCGCGGAAGCCCATGGTCCGGATGGCAAATAAGTCCTGTGCCGACCGGATCTTAGAGGTCGCGTGCCGCTCGAAGGCCATGCGGGCGTCGGTTTCAGACATGCCGCAGCCGTTGTCAATCACCTGGATCAGCGCTTTTCCGGCATCCTTGATAACCAGCTTTACTTCAGTGGCGCCGGCATCAATGGCATTTTCCATCATCTCCTTCACAGCAGAAGCAGGCCGCTGAATTACTTCTCCAGCCGCAATTTGATTAGCGATAGCATCGGGCAAGAGCTGAATGAGGTCAGCCATATGGGGAACTCCTCGTTTTATTCATCAATGAGCTGCTATTCTCCGATAGCTGCTGCTATTTCGGGCAAATATACGCTGATAAACAGGTAAGAAAAAAGTAACAGCAGTGCGATTACCCCCAGCAAAACCAAATTGGAGCGCTGTACCTGTCGCTGCCGGAAACGGTTGTCTTCCGCTTTCTGATAGCCCCGGCGAAAACTGCCGGACAACCGGGCTTTTATTCCTTCTGCCTCACCGGCTTTCAGCTCTTCCACCCGTTTGAGCCGCTCTTCCAGGTCCTCCTTTTCGGGGTTCCAAAAGCGGGGCTTATACTGGTACTGCTGGTGCCTCGGTAACTTTGAAAATTTAATAAACGCCATAATTACAGTGTGTATTCGTAAGAGCCTGCGGCGGAGCGCAACAAACAAACAGGGTTCACTTATACTCGTATTAGCTGCAGCTCTTTTGGTAAAATACAATAATGTTACTAACAAACCTATTCCGGAAATAGTTATTTGTTACTGATGCAGGGTTCCCTACTTTTGGTGGTTAGCCTCATCGTCAGAATACAGGCATTCAGCTAAAAGAAGTGCGCGCTTATCCTGACTGGCCGTTATTGCACCCTGATTGACCGAACAAACCCAATGCTATGAAGCTCATATGGACTACCTTTCTTTTGACTTTTTCCACTGCCGTACTTTTTGCACAATCCGGGGGGCTATCCGGTAAAGTGACCGGCCCGGACGGTGCGCCGCTTTCCTACGCCAGCATCTTCGTTCAGGAAACGGGCACCGGCACCACTACTAATGAGGAAGGGTACTACGAGATCCGCCTGCCGAAGGGCAATTACCAATTGGTATTTCAGTTTTTGGGCTACAAAACGGTAGCAAAGCCTGTTGTTGTTGGTAACCGGATAGAACTGCTCAACATATCCCTACAGGAGCAGCCCGTACAGTTAGAGGCCGTGGATGTCATGGAAGGCGCTGAAAACCCCGCCTACACTATCATGCGCCGGGCGATTGCGAAAGCCAGCTACCACCGTCAACAGCTCGATGCCTACTCTGCTGAAGTGTACATCAAGGGTAGCGGAAGGCTGAAAAAAATCCCCGGGCTACTTCGCGGGACGCTCGAGAAAGAAGGGCTAGATACTGCCACCGCCTTCACTTCCGAATCCGTGAGCATCGTAGAGTACGAGCGGCCGGCTACCTTCCGTGAGCGTGTCATCTCGGTATACACCAATGGGGACGACCGGTCCACTTCGCCCACCAATTACATCAACGGCAGTTTTTACGAGCCGGAAATCTCGGGTGCTGTTTCTCCGCTTTCGCCCCGTGCATTTGCTTACTACCGCTTTGATCTGGAAGGCTTTTTCATGGACCGGGGCTACGGCATCAATAAGATTAAAGTCACCCCCCGAAGTGCCGGCGATGGCACATTTGAAGGGTACCTCTACATCGTGGAGGACTGGTGGAGCATCTACAGCCTCAATCTGAGCACCCTGCAGCAGGGCATTCGGTTCCGCATCGAACAAATCTATGCCCCTATTGAAGAAAAAGCCTGGCTGCCTGTCAGTCATAAATTCGACGTGGAGGGGCGGTTCCTCGGTTTTGGCTTTGAATACCGCTACCTCGCTACAGTCAGCAATTATAATATCACTTTGAATCCTGACCTGGATGGCGACTTCACCGTCATTGATGAAAAGCTCAACAAAGAACTGGCCGAACAGCTGAAGGAAAGCCGAAAGGAGGAAGGGGTCGCTACTCCTGAAGAACGCCTGATCGGCGGCGAAGAACTCACCCGGAAAGAACTCCGGAAGCTCATGCGGGAGTACGAGCGGCAGGAGCAGCAGGAACAGGACGAACCCGAAGTGGTCGAAAATCGGGAATACATCATTGACTCCACAGCCTACGAAAAAGATTCGGTCTATTGGGCCACTATACGGCCGGTGCCGCTCACAGAAATCGAGGCCCGCAGCTACGAAAAATTAGACAGCATGGCTAAGAAGGAAAAAGCAGAGGAAGAAGCAGACTCACTGGCATCCAACAGCAACAGCGGCAAATTTGGCTTTCTGGGCGATATCCTCCTGGGCAGCTCCTATAAAGTGGGGGAAAATCAGTTGGTCTCCCATACGGCACTACTGCCCCGCATCTACTTCAACCCTGTGGAAGGGTTCAGCCTCCACACCGATATCGGTTACGCATATAAAAAGGACGACCGCCGTTTTTCCGCTATTCTAACGCCCCGCTATGCTTTTGCAAGGCAGAAGTTAACCGGAAAAGCTGCGATTGGTTATTCCTACGGCGACCACTACACTGGCGTCGATGTTGGCCGGTATATCCACCGCTACAACGGCGACCGGCCTATCGGATTTTTCTTCAACACCTATGTCAACCTGTTCACTGACCGCAACTTCATCCGCTTGTACGAGAAGGACTACCTGCGGCTGTCCCACCATCAGCAGTTCAGGGAAAACCTCTCCCTCGACCTCTCGGCAGAGTGGGCCAATCGCTACCAACTCTACAATCAAACCCGGCAGGTATGGATCGACTTCGACGACCGGACTTACGCCTCTAATTTCCCGGTGAGCCGCGAGCTGGGCAGTACCCTGCCAGAAGAAGAGCGCGCTTTTATTCTGAGGGCCACCCTTACCGCACGCCCCTGGCAGAAGTATAAAATTTACAATGGAGAACGGGAAGCCATCCCAAACAGTTCTCCCACGCTGCACCTTACCTACCGGCAGGGGCTGGAAGGCATTGAGGGCAGCCAAACTGACTTTTCTTATCTTGAAATGGGCATTAAGCACCAAATGAATATCGGGGTGCGCGGTCGCCTTGACCTACGTGCAGAAGCGGGCCTGTTCCTCAACAACGACTACGTTGGCTTTGCAGATTACCGTCACTTTACGGGGAATCAGCTCACTCTGACTACCGCCACGCCTGCGGGCAGTTACCGCCGTTTGCCCTACTACGAGTTCAGCACCATGGACCGGTTTGCAGGTGCCTCAGCCCATTATCAGTTCAGAAAGCTATTGGCTACCCAGCTCCTGGAAGTCCGCCTGATGGGCATTAAGGAAAACCTGTTTGCCAATGTGCTGACCACACCGGCTTCCGGCACCTACTATGAGTTTGGGTATTCCCTGGACAACATCCTGCGGTTTTTCCGGGTAGAAGTCGTTGCCGGTTTTGACAATGGAGGCTACCGCGACTGGGGCATACTCGTGGGTATAGCTTCCGGTATTAGCGGCGGTACCTTTAGCATCGGCGACTAAAATACGCACGTTTTAAGCCCGGCCCGTGATAAAAGTCAGGGGCCGGGCTTGATATTTCTCATCCGGAATACCGTGGAAATAATGCTGTTTTGAAAGACAGTACTAAAACCTGATATTATGCAACAGGGCTTGTCTTTCCACAGTATGTTATTAGTAGCTGAGCAGGCGCCATCCACACGTGAAAAAGCCGAATTAGCACCACCTTCGGGCACGAAGCCCGGTGTACCCAAAATGGCCATTGAGGTAGAAGAAGCTATCGAGCTCAAGGGGCAATCCGCCTTATGGCTCTCGATTACTGGTATTATCGCTTTCCTGCTGGGGTTCTTTGCCATAGGCTGGATACTGGCCTTCGCAGGTTTTATAACAGCCGGCACTCAGCTCATTTCACCGGAGCGAGGGCGCTACTGGCCCGCCCGCCTGGCCTTAAGCCTGAGCCTGTTCTTTGTGATCAGCCTGCTGGGGTTCATCTTGTACTACGGTTAAGCCCTTTGCCCTTTCTGACCAAAACCAAAAGCCATGGATACCATCAATAAAATACTTGTACCTACAGACTTTTCCGACACTGCTCTGAATGCGTTCCGCTATGCGCTCATGCTGGCCGGTAAATTCGAAGCGGATATAGAACTGCTGCATGTCATTTATCCGGAATACGAAGCTCTGGACTTACCGGTAATGGCAGCTCAGGCCACCAAGGAGAAAGCCGCTGCAGCCGGTGAAGCCATAAAAGAGTTTGTGGAAATTGGCTTGACACAGATGCACGCCACCGGCCAGCTGTCGGGTGTCCCCAAAATCAACTCTGATGTGGAAATCGGTACGCCTGCCAGCCTGATTGCAGATGTAGCCCGCCGGGACGAAGTGGAGCTCATCGTCATGGGCACCCGCGGCGAGCATAACGCGCTGGACCGGTTCTGGGGCAGTGTGACTACCGCTGTTGTAGAGCATACTGACTGCCATGTATGGGTCGTGCCGGAGCATGCCTCCTACCACGATATCAACGTAGCGGGCTTTGCCACCAATTTAGGTGACGCAGACCCGTACCATATCTGGGAGTACGGCAAACTCCTGGCCCCCTTCCATCCTGTACTCCGGTGCGCCCATGTCAATCTGGACAGCTCTGTCGAGAAGACCCTGGACATCGCAGGCTTATCCACGTTTTTTGACAACCACGCGCCCGCCCTGCAGATTAGTTTTCACTCCCTGGAAGGCGCAACCGTTACGGATGGGCTGGAAGACTTCATACAGTCTTTTGAAATCGACGTACTGGCCATGTATGTACCCAAACACAGCTGGTGGGACCGGCTGTTCCGACGAAGCGAAACCAAAAATATGGCTCTGCATTCCAAAATCCCATTGCTCATGCTTAAACATTAAACCGACTTGCACCTGAAACCTTAAAAACCATGCCGGCCCTGGGCCTGCGCATATAAACCCCTGTATCATGGGAGACCTAGCCGTTAAGCCTGCCACAGAGAATCGTGCCGCCTACTTACAAAGTTTGATCAGGGACGTACAGGCACTGGAGCGAATGATCAAAGAGGACCGGTTCGAAAAAGGGCATCAGCGTATTGGTGCCGAACAGGAACTTTGTATGGTCGACACCGCCCGTCAGCCTTCCTCTCTGGCTTTTAGCCTGTTGCCCGACTTGCCGAGGGACTTTACCTTCGAAATCGGGCAGTTCAACCTTGAAGCCAACCTTTCGCCTTATGAGCTCAACAACAGTGCGCTCCAAAAGACCGAAGACCAGCTCCGGGCATTGCTCACAACACTTAAAGAAGTAGGGGCACCACAAGGCATTCAGCCTATTATTACCGGCATCCTCCCTACCATACGCAGACAACACCTTGATCTGGAGCACATGACCCCCCTGGAGCGTTTTGATGTGCTCAATCAGGGGCTGACCCAGCTGCGTGGCGGTGCTTTTGAAATTAATATCCATGGTGCTGATGAGCTGACCACTTCCCTGCCTTCCGTTATGTATGAGGCCGCCAATACCAGTTGGCAATTGCACCTGCAGCTTGATCCCCGGTCTTTCTCAGAAGCATACAACTGGGCACAGTATATCGCTGCGCCAGTACTGGCTGCCACAGCCAATTCCCCACTGCTGTTTGGGCGGGAGCTTTGGCACGAGACCCGTATCGCTCTCTTCCAGCAAAGCATTGATACCCGCCGGTCGGCCAATCAGATCCGGGACCGCCACAACCGCGTCAACTTTGGCAGAGAATGGTTACAGGACTCTCCTGTGCAATTATTCAAAGATAATATCACTCGTTTCCCGCTCATCCTCACCGGTGACATTCAGGAGGATGCTTTGAAAATGCTCGACGAGGGACGTACGCCCAACCTCAGGGCTTTGCGCCTGCACAATGGCACTATTTACAGCTGGAACCGCCCCTGCTACGGCGTAGGCGACGATGGGCAGGCCCACCTGAGGCTGGAAAACCGGTACATTCCGGCCGGGCCTACTATTAAAGACCAAATGGCCAACTTCGCTTTTTGGGTCGGGCTGATGAAAGGGCTGCCCCCTCGATACCTTAATCTGCACGAGACGGTTTCTTTTCAGCATGCCAAGAGCAACTTCTACCGGGCTGCCCGGTCGAGCCTGTATGCTTCCCTTGGCTGGAATGGCAAGCACCGGCCGGTCCGCAGGATTATCCTGGAAGAACTGCTGCCCCTTGCTGCCGAGGGGCTTCAAAGGTGCGGGTTTACGAGCGAACAATCGGCATCCTACCTGTCCATTATTGAGCGGAGGGTTGCGGGGCATGCCAATGGCGCCTGCTGGACCATCAGGAATTTCCGCAACCTCAGAGAACGTTACGGTGCCGGCGTGGCCGTGAGGGAAGTGACTGACGCTATGATTCAGGGGCAGGAGGCTGATATCCCGGTACACGAATGGCCGGATATTGATGCTGCGCAGATCTACGTGTTCAAAAAAGAGACAACGTCCATCGGACGGGTCATGAAAACCGATTTGTACACCCTCAACGAGCAGGAGCCCATTGGGCTGGCCAAAGCTATTATGGAGTGGAAACGGATCCGCCACCTGCCCATTGAAGATGACCACGGCAATCTGAAAGGGCTAGTAACCCGTACCAATCTCGAAGCCGCTGCCGGAGTGGACGATCACGAAGTCGTCAGTGCGATTATGACCCGGGAACTCATCACGGCTACCCAACAGACTACTCTGGAGGAAGCCGCCCGGCTGATGAAGCAGCACAGGATTGGCTGTATGCCCGTAGAGCGGGAAGGGCAGCTTATTGGCCTGCTTACAGATTCCGATTTCAGAGTATTATTTGGCAACCTCTGGTAAATCTATTACCTTAAGACCGGCGCCCGGGCGTCCGGCAACGCAAACGAAAAACCACCTTTTATGAATGTTACATCCGGTGCCTTCGCGCCTCCACCGCACCCCGATACGAAACCTATGCAGCTAATTTATAATCCTGTTGTGCTGGAGCACGATACCGGGCTGCACCCGGAAAACAGAAAACGGTTCGAGGTGATGGGCGAGTTGCCGGAGACAGAACTGATTGACGGGGCCCCTTTTTTGCCGCTGGTTCATACCAAAGACCATATCAAAAGTATTAAGTCTGCCTGCGAGTTCGGACAAGCCCTTGATGGGGATACCCCCACTTCTCCAGGTAGTTTTGAAGCGGCAAGGTTTGCGGTTGGAGCCACTGTCATGGCCTCTGATACCAATGGATTTGCCCTGGTCCGTCCTCCCGGGCACCACGCTTACGCCCACCGGGGTAGTGGCTTCTGCCTGTTTAATAATGTGGCGGTGGCTGCACAGCGGCTGGTGGAAGAAGGCAAACGGGTGGCAATCTTCGACTTCGACGGGCACCTCGGCGATGGCACTTCTGAGATTTTTTACAATACCGATAAGGTCCTGTACTGGTCGATGCACCAATACCCGGCCTATCCCGGGCACGGCTTCGTCGAAGAGATTGGTGTGGGCAAAGGTAAAGGCTTCAACATCAACGTACCCCTGCCGCCCGGCTCTGCAGATGATATCCTGAGCGAAACCCTGGATTACTTCTTTCCCATTATCGAGCAATTTCAGCCCGATGTACTGGCTCTTTCTGCCGGCTTCGACATGCATCAGCGCGATATGCTGCTCGATCTGAAAGCCTCATCCGGCTTCTACTACAAACTCGGGCAGCGGTTGCGCAAACGCTTCAGTAATATGTTTGCCACACTGGAGGGCGGGTACAATACTGATGAAATGCCCCGTTGCCTGTTCAACTTCCTGGCTGGCATGAACGGGCTCGACAAGCCCTACCACGAGGAGGAAACGCTCTCCGGCATGCGCGTTTGGGAAACTTTCGAAATCTACGTGCACGCCGTGATGGGCAACTTACGTTCTTACTGGAAATTCTAATCATGCGCAAGCAACTCAAAAAGCTGTTTCAGCCCCGCTCTATTGCCGTTATCGGCGCCTCTGATAAAACCACGTCTATCGGCTTTACCGTGATGCGCAACCTGCTGGAAGGCGAGTTCAAAGGTGTCATTACCCCGGTCAATATCCGGCACAGGGAAGTCTTTGGGCTCAAAAGCTATTACCATATCGGTGATGTGCCTGAGGCGCCTGACCTGGCCATTATTACCGCGCCTTCGTACGCCGTGATGCGCATTGTGCGGGAGTGTGGCAAAACCGGAGTAGGCGGCATTGCCATCCTATCCGCCGGATTCAACGAAACAGACGAAGAGGGGCTGCACCGGTTGGAACGCATTAAGGAAATTGCGCGGGAGCATAATATGCGCGTGCTTGGACCCAATTGCATGGGCTTCATCAATCCTTATCTGGGGCTCAATGCCAGTTTTTCTTCCCGCATAGCTAACCCGGGCAACATTGCGTTCATTTCTCAAAGCGGCGCACTTGGTATGTCTACGCTCGACTGGGCGATGGAGCAGAATGTGGGCTTCAGCTACTTCGTATCCGTAGGCGCTATGGCGGACGTCGGCTTTGCGGACCTGATCGACTTTTTCGGGACAGACAGCCACACTTCCTGTATCCTGGTATACATGGAGACGGTGAAGGAAGCCCGCCGGTTCATGAGCGCTGCACGTGCCTTTGCACGGCACAAACCGATCATTGTACTGAAAGCCGGCCGCAGCCGGGAGGGGCGACGGGTGGCCCGTTCCCATACCGGAGCACTGGCGGGTAACGACCGGGTATTTTCTGCTGCCTTTCAGCGGTCGGGTATTATTCGGGTATCCACTATCGCACAGCTCTTTAACAGCGCGCAGTCGCTGGCGATGCAGCCCCGGCCCAATGGCAACCGCATGGCCATTCTTACCAATGCCGGTGGCCCCGCCATTCTGGCGACGGACTATCTGGTGGCCAAGGGAGGCGAACTGGCTCAGCTTACCGAGAAAACCTATGAAAAACTCAGCGAAAGCCTGCCTGTCAACTGGAGCCACAATAACCCGGTGAATGTGCGCGGCAATGCCTCTGCAGAGGTCTACCAAACTGCTCTGGAAATACTGCTGAAAGACAAAAATACGGATGGGGTACTGCTTATCCTGACTTATCAGGCGAATACCGACCCGGAGGCTATAGCCGAAGCCGTCGTGAAAGTAAACAAGCGCGCCCGCAAGCCTATCCTGGCGACATGGATGGGCGAACAGGCGGTAGTGGAAGGGCGGGAAATTCTGGAGTCGGGAAAAGTGCCGCATTACCGCTACCCGGAGAGCGCGGTGGATGTCTTCCTGCGCATCTTTGAGTACAACCGCAACCTGGAATTACTCTACGAGACGCCGCCCGAGGAGCCCATGGAGTTTAAGCCCGACCGGGAAAAAGCGCTGGCGCTTATCCGTAAAGTGCTCGCGGAAGGCCGGCAACAGCTTATGGAAAGTGAGGCGAAGGAGCTGCTTTCTTTTTATGAGATGCCTGTCACCAACTATCAGTTGGCGCATTCGGCGGATGAAGCCGTGGCTTTTGCGGAGCAGTGCGGTTATCCGGTGGTTCTCAAGGTGGCCAGCCCGGACATTTACCACAAGTCCGATATTGGCGGGGTATGCCTCAACCTGCCGGATGAAGCTGCTGTGCGCGAGGCTTATCAACAGGCGTTGGACAACACCCGTAAGCACGCACCTAAGGCGGATATCCGTGGGGTGGTGATCGAGCGGATGGTGAGCAAGCCTTTTGAATTGCTAATCGGTTCGCGTAAGGATGCTTTGCTGGGCCCCGTTATTGCGGTGGGCAAAGGTGGTATTGCAGTGGAGGTCTACCGGGATACCCGGCTGGAATTGCCGCCAATGAATATGGCTTTGGCACAACGCATGATTGAGCAGACCAAAATTTATCCGCTGCTTAAAGGTTACCGCAACCGAAAGGGGGTGGACCTCGACCTGCTCGCCTTCACGCTCTGCAAGTTTGCCTATCTGGTGATGGACTTTCCGGAAATCCAGGAAATTGACATCAACCCCTTTGTGATGGACGACAAGGAGGGAGTCATGCTGGATGCCCATGTAGTCCTTGATCCCAATGTCAGCCGGGCGGAGCGCAGGCCCTATTCGCACCTGGTTATCCCTCCTTACCCCGGGCGTTACCGCCGGACCATCAAAGCGAAAAACGGTACGCCGGTTTTCTTACGCCCCATACGCCCCGAGGACGAGCCTATGGAACTCGAAATGGTCAACCGTTTATCGAAGGAGTCGCTTTACTTCCGTTTTTTTGGCTATGTGCCCAAAATGACGCACGAGCTGATGACCCGATTCACCCAAATCGACTACGACCGGGAAATGGCTGTTGTGGCCCTTATTGAACAAGATGGGAAAGAGGAGATGATTGGGGTAGTGCGTATCATTGCCGATCCATGGGGGGAGGCCGCCGAGTATGCCATCCTCATTGCGGACGAATGGCAGGGGCAGCGCCTCGGCAGTCAGATGACCGATTACATCATCGAAATCGGACGGGATATGAAGCTAAGCGAAATCTACGCCACGGTCCTCTCTTCCAATAAAGGCATGCTCACCCTTTTTGAGCGGAAGGGCTTTGACATTCAGCGGGAAGACTTCGAGACCTTCCACGTCAGCCTGAAACTCAAGAAATCCTCCTAAAACGGGAACAGCCAGGGGATCAGCAGGCTCGCCAGCACCCAAAACATCAGGTTGAGGCCCACTCCTGCCCGGAAGAAATCGCGAAACCGGTAGCTGCCTGCACTGTAGACCATGGTATTGGTCTGATAGCCAATCGGCGTCATAAAACTAGCCGATGCAGCAATGGTCACGGCCACCAATAGCGGTGTGGCGCTGACGCCAAGTTGAGTAGCCGTGGCAATGGCGATAGGCGCAAGGAGGGCAGCGGTCGCGTTATTCGACATGATTTCGGTAAGCAGGGAAGTGGTCAGGTACAGCCCGGCCACAATAGCTACCGGCCCATAGGCCCCAAGGTAACCAATCAGGCCGCCGGCGATCATCTGGTCCAGCCCGGTATTGCTCATAGCGGTGCCCAGGCTAAGTGCCCCTGCCAGCAAGAATACGATCTTCCAGTTGATGGCCTCATAGACTTCCTTCATACTCAGGCTACGGGCGAGCACCAGCGCTAATACACCAGTCAATGTGCCGACCATAATGGGCAGCAGGTTAAAGGTAGCCGTGAGGATTACAAAGGCAATCACCGACATGACGATCGCAAACTGCCGGCGGTTGAAGTCCGAGAGGCGGTCCTCAGAAAGCATGACAAAAGGTGCGTCCTGCTCTGCCTCCATCTGTTTCAGGTTGGTAATGTAATGCTGCTTGACTTCAGCAAGGATGACATCCCCTGGTACCAGGGGGACGCTGTAGAGATGGTCATGCAGAACCTCATTGCGGTGGCGGATGGCGAGTGGGATGGCCCGGTAGGTACGGCGGAAGTCCAGGCTTTTCAGGGTGCGGTTGGAAAAGACGGAGCCAGCGGTGACGACCAGTTCCACGAGGCTGGTATTTTTTTCGCCCAGGAAGTTATCACCTACTTTTAGCGTGTTATCGGCTATAATTTTTACCCGTTCCTTGAGCGCTTTGACCTTGGCCACATCACAGCGGACCTTGAGCAGGTCGCCTGCCTCCAGCGTGAAATCACCGGGTGGGAGCGTGAAGCGCTGCCCATTGCGGACCACTTCGATGATGTCCATTTCCAGCTCCTTCACCAGGGCGGAGTCCATAATGCGCTGCCCGGAAAGTTCATTGCCCTCCAGCAGTTGCAGTTCGGTAAGGTAGTCGCCCAGCCCAAAGCGCTCGGTGAGGTTTTCTTTTTGCCGTTCAGGCAGCAGCTTGCGCCCAATGAGCATCATGTAGGCCATGCCGGCCAGCATGAGCGGTACCCCTACTGCCCCTAGTTGGAACATTCCAAATGCCGGCAGCCCCTCCTGCTCGGCGATACCACTGACCAGTATGTTGGTGGAAGTACCGATAAGAGTGCACATCCCGCCCATGATTGAGGCATACGACAAGGGAATGAGCATCTTGCTTGGCGCCTGCCCGGAGGAGTAGGCAATCTGCACTACTACCGGGATGAATACCGCCACTACAGGCGTGTTGTTGATAAACGCGGAAATGAGCGCGATCAGGAGCATCATGAGCACCAGCCCGAGGCGGAAATTCTGCCGGAAGATGGCCGAAAGCTGATGAGCAACGGACTGCAGGGCCCCGGTTTTAAGCAAGGCGGCACTCAGTACAAACATAAAAGCCACGGTCATGGTTGCCGGATTGCTGAAGCCGGCTACGCCCTGTTCCGGAGAGATGACCCCCGTCAGCACCAGGCTGATCATGATAAGCATAGCGACCAGGTCGATAGACAAAGCCTCGGTAGCAAAGAGCACCACTGCAACTGCAATAACAACAAGGGTAATAATTGCGCCTGTAGCCATAGATAAATATGAAGAGCAAATAAAGCAAAGGGTAGCGAAAATCCCTACAAAAATAATAGGCTTTTTAGCGGCCTCATCAGGGCAACCCTATGCGTCCCCGAGCCGTTTATAGGAGTGAATCTACGACATTCGGCATGAAAAGTTTTTTCAAAACGCTGTTTATTCTCCCTATACGCTTCTACCAGGTGGCGATTTCACCCCTGCTGGGGCCAAGCTGCCGCTTCACGCCAACCTGTTCGCACTACATGGTAGGCGCCATAGAAGAATGGGGCCCTATCAAGGGAATCTGGCTGGGCCTTAAGCGCTTGTTCAAATGCCACCCCTGGGGCCCGCACGGCTATGACCCGGTGCCGAAAAATCCAAAAAAACACAAACCTTCCTAAATGCTCAGAAGACCCAGACGTAACCGCCGCAGTGCCGCCATTCGTGGCCTGGCTCAGGAAATCCACCTCACCCCACAGCACCTCGTACAGCCGCTTTTCCTGGTGGAGGGCAGTGGCGTACGCGAAGCCATACCCTCTTTGCCCGGCACCTTCCGCCTTTCTGTGGATGAAGCCCTGAAAGAAGTTAAAGCCTGTATGGCATTGGGGCTGCAATCGTTCATCCTTTTTCCAAAAATACCGGACAACAAAAAGGACAAGCGGGGTACTTTCAGCTATGACGATGATAACTTCTACCTGAGCGCTGCCGCTGAGATTAAAGCCGCCTTTCCAGAAGCATGCCTGATTAGTGACGTAGCTCTTGACCCCTACAGCTCGGATGGGCACGATGGCATCGTGCATGACGGTAAAATTCTGAATGATGAGACCCTGCATGTGCTGCAAAAAATGGGATTGGCACAAGCCAAAGCCGGCTTCGACATCCTCGGCCCTTCAGATATGATGGATGGCCGGGTGGAAGCCCTCCGCGTCGCACTTGATGAAGAAGGCTTTTCGGATACCGGCATCATGTCCTACACTGCTAAGTACGCAAGCGCCTTCTACGGGCCATTTCGCGATGCCCTCGACAGCGCCCCGGTGGAGGGCGAGGACATCCCCGCCGACAAGAAGACCTACCAAATGAACCCTGCCAACCGCCGGGAAGCTTTGATTGAAGGCGAACTGGATACCCTGGAGGGGGCAGATTTCCTCATGGTCAAGCCCGCCCTGCACTACATGGATGTCATCCTCACCATGAAGCAGCACTTCGAGGTGCCCATTGCGGCCTACCACGTGAGCGGCGAGTGCGCCATGCTCATGGCCGCCTGCCAAAACGGCTGGCTGGATTACGAACAGGCGATGCCGGAGACCCTGTTGAGCCTGCACCGGGCAGGGGCGGACGTGATCATCACTTACTTTGCTAAGGATTTTGCGGAGCGGTGTGGGTGAGGTAGAATTCCCCCTAAATCAATCCCCGCGACTTCAGCTCCAAATACTTATTCACCGTATTGACGGATAGGTCCTCCGGGCGGGTCAGTACCGCCTGAATGCCGTACTGCCGTAATTGCTGCACCATCTGCGCTTTTTCGTTCAGGTATTTCCGGGCAACGGTCTGCAGGTAGATGTCCTCAATGTGGGTGGCCTCCTCCTCGATGAAGGTGCGTATTTCGGTGTTCTCAAAGAAGATGACAACGAGCAGGTGGGTACGATTGATGCGGCGCAGGAACGGTAACGCCCGCTCCAATGCAAACCGGCTCTCAAAATTGGTGTACAACAAAATCATGCTCCGCCCGGCAATCAGCTTGCGGGCAGCGTAGTACAGCAGTTCGTAGTTGGCCTCCACCTGCCGCTCCTGCTCGGCGTACAGGGCATTGAGGATTTTGTTGAGCTGCGTGGCTTTGCTATCGGCCTTGACCGTGGCGCCAATCTTATCTGAGAAAGTGATCAGCCCGGCCCGGTCGTACTTTTTGAGCGCGATATTGGAGATGGCCAGGCTTGCATTCACAGCGTAATCCATCAGGCTCAGCTCCTCAAAGGGCATCTTCATGACCCGGCTCTTGTCGATGATGGAGTAGATTTGCTGGGAGCGCTCGTCTTCATACTGATTGACCATCAAAGTGCCGCGCCGGCTGCTGGCTTTCCAGTTGATGCTGCGGTAGTCGTCGCCACGGACGTAATTTTTGATTTGTTCGAATTCATAGCTGTGTCCGATGCGGCGTATCTTCTTAATGCCGGGGTGCTGGGCAATGCGGTCGAGGGCACGCAGTTCCAGTTGTTTCATCTGCAGTACCGACGGATAAACCGGGACAGCGGCTTCTGCCGGCACTATCCGCCGGCGTTCCAATAGCCCGATCTGAGAAGACAAAAACAGGTTGAGGTCCCCAAACGTATACTGCCCACGCTCCACAGGCCGGAGGTCGTAGTGCAGCGTTTCTGATGCGCCCGAATCAAGACTAATCCGGTACTCAAAATCCCGCCGCTGAAACTGTACTGGCAGCTCATCAATCAGTCGGATGGAAAGCGGCAGGTTGGAGGTATTCTCAATCCGGACTTTTATGGGGTTATCGTCTCCGAGGCCCATAATTTTGGGTGTTTGACGAGCAGCATTGACCTCCATGTTCTTACCAAACAGCAATAGCCCATCGAGTATGATTATTGCCAGGAGCAGGACGAATACCGCTTGCGCCCCGGGCAGCAGCACGGGCACCCAAAAGCAGATAATAAACAGGACAACCAGCCCGCCAAATGCCCAAAAGAACCGGTCGGTTAGATGGATAGCTTTCATTAGCGGGGGACTTCGATCTTCTGAATAATGGACTGCACGACTTCGCGGGTCGTATAGCCTTCCATCTCCCGTTCCGGTGTCAGCATAACCCGGTGATTGAGTACCGGATAGGCCACGTACTGAATGTCATCCGGGGTCACAAAATCCCGCCCGCGCATAGCAGCTATAGCCTTCGCCATTTTCATAATCGCGAGCGAGGCCCGGGGCGATGCGCCCAGGAAGAGATCACCGTTATTGCGGGTGTCGTGCACAATAGCGGCAATGTAGTCCAGTAGTTCATCCTTGATGTGCACCTGCTGCACCAGCGCCTGGCACTCCTGAATTTCCTGCGCATTGAAAACCGGCCTGACCGTGCTGCGCTGCGCCATGCCGAAGTCCGACCGGAAGCGGCGCAGGATGAGCTTCTCCTCATCGAGGCTGGGATACTGCAGGTTGATCTTGATGAGGAAGCGGTCGAGCTGTGCCTCCGGCAACTTGTAGGTACCCTCCTGCTCAATCGGGTTTTGGGTGGCAATGACGAAAAAAGGTAAGCTCATCGGATAAGTCTCCCCATCTACTGTCACCTGATATTCCTCCATCACCTCGAACAGGGCGGCCTGTGTCTTGGCCGGCGCCCGGTTGATTTCATCGATCAGGACGACGTTGGAAAAGACCGGACCCGCTTTGAAGCTAAAGGAAGACTGTTGCATATTGAAAACCGTGGTGCCTACCACGTCGCTCGGCATCAGGTCGGGGGTGAACTGTATGCGGGAAAAATCAACTTCCATCGCCTGTGCCATCAGTTTGGCGGTGAGGGTTTTGGCAATACCCGGTACACCTTCCAGCAGCACATGCCCGCCGGAAAACAGGGCTGCCATCAGTAATTCCAGCATTTCATCCTGACCGATAATCAGCTTGTGCAGTTCTTCCCTGACCCTGCTTACTGCGATATTGATCTGTTGCATTGCCGGATTGGGGGGCTGCCACTCGGTATCTGCCTTAGGGGGCAGGGGCGGTATGCCCTGCGATTCCTCATTGGGCTGTGGCGTTTCGCGTTCAGCGCCTTCATCCGGAGTATTCCAGGGGTCATCGTGCTCGTCCAGGTGCATCTATTTACTGTTTTGGTAGAAATGTTCGATTAATTGGTGAAAGTCCGACAGCGTCTTGCCCGACATAAAAGTAGAGCTTTGAATATTGCGGTCAAAGGTGATCAGGCGTTTCAGGTGGGCTTCTTCCACTCCTGAGCGTTGTGCAAGTGTTGGCGCAGTCTCCTCACTCAGTTCCTTAATATCATACCGGCGCCGGATGTGCTGCTTCAGCATACTGATTTGCTGCAGGGCCAGCTGCCGGTGGTTGTTTTGCAAAAAGTACAACCGGCCAATCATATTGAGAAACTCCAGAGAGGTGTTCCGGTTAGGCTCCAGTACGGGAATGACGCGCTGCTGCCGCTTGGCCCGGAAAACGAGGTAGAGTATGCCCATGCCCAGCAGCAGGTACCATGCCCAGGTCAGTGCCGGCTCACTCAGAATAAAGCTCAGCGGCCCATCGGCATTCAGGCGCCTTTCACCAATGGGCGGTTGAATGCCGTCAGGTTTTTCGGGCACCTGACTGTAGCGGTCCCAGTAGACCGGTCCGGCGGCATCGAGGTGCGTCAGCACCCGGCGCAGGTATTCCACGCCATAATCTTCTATCAGATGGTAATTGGCGAAAGCCAGCGGGGTGGTGTGGAGGTAGACGTACCCGTTGCCATAGGCCTGACGGGTGAAGTTGTACAGCGTGTCGCTAATGGTGCCCAGGGGCAAAAAGGCTTCCTCCTGTGCGCAGAACAACGCCGGCGGCAGACCGGTCCAGTAATAATTTGCCGGATAGCCCCGGTCAATAAAAGTAAACTGCATATTGGTGTCTACCGCCAGATTGGGGTGAACAAAGTTTAAGCCTGCGGTAGAATCCACTACCAGCTGATATTGATCCCAATCTGTCCCCGGACAGTACGACCGGGTGGCGAACAAAGATGCCCCCAGGTAATCCGGCAGCGATTTAGTGGCAATAAAAGCCGTATTCCCGGCGGCAATGAAGTCCATTAAGGCCTGTTGGTCCACAGAATCCTGATACATGGCCTGCCCAAAAAACAGGTATATCGCATCGGAGGGGAGGGTGTCGAGTTGTCCTTTGAGGCTATCCCGAAGGACGAGGAGGGTATCCGTTTGAAAGTGCCCTTCCAGCAACGTCTTCAGGATGGAAGTGCCATAGGGTTCCCGGCTTTGCCCCTCGTAGGTCTCCCGCCAGTCCACAGGCTCCTTCCGGTCGCTGCGGAAGAGCAGGGTCAGTAGCAAGCCTATGATGACCAGGGCTACTGCGATGGTTATGGTCCGCCGCCTATTGAGCATAGTCTGGTTTTAAATTCTGAATACGTTGCGCAAAAGCCTGAAATTGGGGTGCCATTTGTTCAAAAGCAGCCTCATCGAGCGCCTGATCGCCGTACCAGACCTGCTCGAACAGTAGGGTTACGCTACGGAAATCCTGTTGAAGCGGGGTGCCACCCAACTCCTGAACATACTGATTATTGGTTTTGTCTTTTTGCCAACTGACCAGCTTCTTATTAGTAAGCCCCTGTAAAAGGACCAGGTAATAAAGCCGTACAGCCAGCGAAAACTGCTTGTTGTTGATGGCTTGCTGCAGAAAATCTTCCAGTTGGGCATCGGGCAGGTCTTCTTCAATAGCTTCCAGGTCAATGCCGGAACTCAGCCCCCTCTCAATACGGGTATTCTTTGGCGGCCGCTTGAGCCCCAGCAGATAACGGAGAAGTACGGCTATAGCAACCGCAATAATTATCCAGAAAAAGACGCGCAGTAGTAAAGCTGCTGTATCGCCGCTCACCCAGGGCTCAGGCGCAGGGCTCAGTTCCGGCTGAGGATCTTCCCGCTCCCCACCGCCCTTTCGGTTTTCGCTCTGCTCATTGGGCTCCCGCTGATGGCGGTTATCCGGGGTAGGATAACTGAGCCCTTCCTTCGCGGATTCCCAGCGCTCCCGGTCGATTTCAGCCGGGGCCACCTCCTTTTCCAGGTAAGTCTGGGCGCTCAGGCGAGGGTTGAAAAGTACTATTGCGAGGAGTACTGCCAGTATACTTATTGGTATGCTACACCACTGCTGTCTCATCTCCGCTCTTTTTCCAGTCCTCTAATCCGGGTTTGGAGCCCGATTTCCTGTATGCGCTGCCGCAAGCCGGGCGCTTCCTGTATTTCCAATAAGGTGTAGTACAACAGCCCACCACCCAAAAGCAACATCGCCGACACCAGGTAAAGCAACCATACACTCAGAAAGGCCAGCAGCACCACGCTCAGTTGGTCCATGCCGGCCTGATCGAGCGAGACCACCCAGGTCACCAGGTCAACGAAAAACCAGGCCAGCACCGTATTGACCAGGGAGTAAAACAACAGCCCAACCAGCAGCAGCGTAAACGAAAGGCTGAATACCCGGCTGAAACTGGGGCTCCACAAAGATAAGCTCTTGCTGAAAGCGGACAGGGAATTGCGCCCCTCCCGGTAGCTGCAGTAACCCCAAATGGCAGGCACAACAGCAAAGAGGACGACCAGAAAAATGGTGTACCAGTCATTGGTATATAACAGGGCCGTCAGTGCGCCCATAGGTGGCATAAAGTTTATAAAGGCAATACCGGGCGACCTTCTATAGTCAGAACGCTCTTCCTGTCCAAGCTTTCTGAAGACCAAAAGCCCGATAAAGGAGAAACTTAAGACATGAGCGAAAGGGATCAGGGGAGCGGCGGGGTTGTTAAAAAACTGCCCTATATTCTCTACTCCAAGGTAAATGCCCGGTGGAAAACTGAAGCGGTCTTCAGGCAGGGCATTGCCTGGCAGAAATGCAAATGCAATAAACAAAAGGGCACTTGCCAAACTCCCAACCAGGAAGGTTCCAAAGTGCCGTTTGTAGAGCACAAACAAATCGGTAAACAGCTCCCCGGCAGACCGGATCTTCGTGAATGACAAGTCGAGTTTCGCATCCGGTGTTAGGCGGGTATCGCGTACCGGCTGATTGAAGCCAATCCGGGCTTTAATGCGGGGGTACCATACGAAGTACAGCAGCACAAAGGCGAGGCATAAAAAAATGAACAACCCCCGTATGATATCCGGCGTTTCGGTATGCCGGGTCAGGTAACCCTCTATAAAGCCCGCCATGATGATGATGGGCGCTATGCCGACCATGATTTTTATGCCCCGCCGGGCCGATTTCTGAAAGGCTTGCATGCGGTTGAAAGTGCCGGGAAAAACCAGCCCTTTGCCCATAGTGATGCCCGCTGAACCAGCAATAATAATGGCTGAAATCTCCAGTGTCCCGTGAATCCAAACCGTCAGGAAGGATTCCCAGAATAAGTCCCGCTCAATGAAGAAGTATTGGAAAGCCCCCAGCATGACACCGTTGCGGATCAGCACGGCAATGGAGCCGATGGTGAAAAAAGCACCCGTCACAAAAGTCAGGAAAGACACCCACAAGTTGTTGATGGTAATGCCAAGGGACATCTCAAATGCCCCCTTTTCCTTGTACACGGCCATGGGGTCACCTGCCTCAATATTTTCCAGGGTCATATCCACATAGGAATCGCCCAGTATGACCCGCAGGAACTCTGGCTCGCTGGCACTGGAGACCATGCCGATAAGCATAGCCGGGGCAAAAATGAGAAAGGAAAACCGAAACTCCCTGCGGGCTTCGTACACCAGCTGCGGCAGTTCGTCCGTCCAGAAGGTGACCAGGCGGTGAGCAGAAGACCGGCGGTTGCGGTAGAGTGCGGTGAAGACGCGCTGCGCCAGGCCATTGAGGTAGACCCGCACCGAGCGGTTGGGGTAGAATGTCCGGGCGTAGGAAAGATCGTCCGTCACCTGCACGAAAAGATCATCCAGTTTTTCCGGGTCACGCCCTTCCTGGCCCAGGGCCTCGTCAAAAGCCCGCCACTTGTCTTTATTTTGCTGAATGAATTTTGTCTCGCGCATTCGGTGAGGTTATAACTCCTTTACAGGAAGCTCTATTTTAGGAAAAATGTTGCAAACCGTGAATTATTTGCGTTAGTTTAGAAAGTAAATTGACCAATTACTGTGAAGACCATCGAAATACGGACCGCCCAGAACGTCGTTATTGAGTACGAGCTGGCCCTGCTGCGGGAGCGCGCCATGGCGTTTATCATCGATTTTTTCATCATCATGATGATTTTCTTTGTCGTGGTGGTGCTCATCTTTGGCCGCCTCCTGGGCAATGCCATCGCGGGGACCATGCTCGCCGGGGTGCTCTACGGACTTTTCCCGCTGATCCTGTTTATGGGCTACCACTTGTTTTCGGAGATCATGACCAACGGGCAGACCTGGGGTAAGCGGGCCATGGGCATCCGTGTAGTGCGGGTCGACGGGCAGGAACCGGGCCTGAGCGATTACCTGCTGCGGGCGGTATTTCACATTGTAGATTCGGTGTTTTCTTCGGGCATCCTGGCGGCCGTCTTCATCAGCTCCTCCAGCAATAATCAGCGCCTGGGCGATATGACTGCCAACACTACGGTCATCCGCCTGCGCCATCAGCTACAGTTTGGGCTGTCAGATATTCTTGGGATCAACTCTCTGGACAATTACGAGCTGACCTATCCGCAGGTACAGCAGCTGGCCGAGGAAGATATGCTGCTCATCAAAAACATGCTGGCCCGCTACCGCAGTCACCGCAACCCTGCTCATGAACAGGCACTACGGGAGCTCACCGGCCGTCTGCAAGAGCTTCTAAATATAGAGGAGATGCCCCGCGACCGCATAGGCTTTCTAAAAACACTGATCCGCGACTACATCGTTATTACGCGGTAGGCTACCTGACGGCACAAGCCTGTTATTCTTAATGCTTCCTTAACAGCAATGGTACAACATATACGCCCCTTTGCGCATTTAATATAAGCGAGGCTTGCTCATCGCGGGCCTCAGTGCCTTATTAATTTGTGCTTGCCAAACGACGCAGCTTATTCTCGCCGCGCTAAGCACAGAACTAAAAGCGAAACGATGAAAAAAACATTCATGATAGAATTTGATCTGCCACAGACTTTTGATGAGGAATTTATGGCGCTAATTCCCAAGCAGCGCTACATCATCAACACTATGTTGGCAGACGGAAGGGTCAAAGCCTATTCTCTGTCTATGGACCGGTCCAAACTTTGGGCCATCATGACTGGAACTTCTGAGTTTGAAGTGATGGAAAATATCGCCCAGTTGCCACTGAGTGAGTACATGAGCCCTAATATTTCCGAGCTGATGTTTCACAATACCTCGGATGCAGTCATGCAGTTCTCTTTGAACTGATTTTGAATTACGTTGAAAGAAAAAAGCCGCTTTGAGCTAAATTATTGCTCAGGCGGCTTTTTTCATTAGGACAGGGTTATTCCGGAGCGGTTTTACTGCTGCACGACATCAGCGCGCAGGGTCTCCAAAAGTGCCCCTACCTCTCCAATCAAATCTTCAGGCACATTATTTTGCATGGCACCCTCGGCTACTGCTGCGATGAATGCATCATAGGCCGCATCGGTTGATTTCTCCGCCATGCGTGGGTTTTGTGCCGGATCGTGCGCGCTCACCATATCCATACCGTCGTAGGTATAGTTTTCAGCACCGGTAGCGACACAAAAGAAATCAGTCAGGTTTTCGCTCAGAATAGCGAGGTTGGTGGTGTTCCCATTTCCAACTTCTGCCAGTAGCGAAGCAAAATAAGGGCTCAATACCGGATCAGCAGCAATCACAAAAATGGAGCTGTCGACCACTGAGCGCAAGCCAAGCCGGCCCTGTTCAATCATACCCCCGGCAGGATCAGTCACCATCGTGGTGCCGCCCAGCTTCTGATAAAGGGTGTCTTCGGTCATCATCGGCTCTTCGTCGTCGTTGTCACAGGCTGTGAAAGTCAGGCAAGCCATGCCCAACAGCAGGATCAATAATCGAGTGTTCATGTTTTAAATTTTAAATTATTTTGAAATGGAATTGGGTTGAATACTTGGCAGCGCACTAAAAAGGCCAAATCTGGCTGGCGTAGGCAAGCACTTTTTTTACCGGTGAACCTGCCCCCGTTACCGGGCAGCTTGAAGCCTTTGCAGATTCCGATACCTGATACAGTCGGGCATCTGTAGCCGCGGTCTGCTGTACGGCAGCCAGGACGACCTCGTTTTGTTGCTCGCGCAGGTCGTAGCTAAAAGTCAATGTGCCGGCTCCGGCATTGAGATAGCAATGTTTCACGCCCGCTGTGTTCATGACAGCGTGCTGAATTGCTTTTGCTTCCTGCTTGTCCAGAGGCGCTTCGAAATCGATTCGGCTCAGTTGGACCTGTGCATTCGGGACTGGGTCCTGCCGGAGTGCCAGTGCCACAAAAGCGATAATGCCAAGCAGCAGCGCACCACCTAATAAAAGGTTCCTTTTTGATGAATTTGCCATAGTGCTTTTAAAAGAGGTACGGGGCTTTTCCAGGGGGCGGATCAAAAAGCGGCTCTTTTTTTTGACAATTTTCTGATTTTCGTGTTCCGCAACCGAGCGCTACAAAAAAATATCACCTTCACTAAACTAAATACACCATGATGCGTTCTCGTTGCAAATGCAACCAATTGAATGAGCCAAGCTGTTGAATTTCCTGTTAATTCCCTTGTTTTTCTGACCAACCGCGTCGGGCGGCTGCTGGCCAATGAGATCCGGAAACGGACCGCATTGGACGAGTTGGGATTATCAGCACAGCATATGGGCATTCTGGTTGACCTTTGGGTGAAAGAAGGTGTACGACAGCAGGATCTGGCCGTTTCCAACATCAAGGACAAGGGCACCATTGCCCGCGCCCTGCAAAGCCTGGAAGCAGCGAACATCGTAGTCCGTATACCCGATCAGGAAGACAAGCGCAATAAGCTCATCTACCTGACGCACCGGGGCCGGTCCCTTCGCGAAGAACTCCTGCCGGAAGCACAGCAGACGGTAAGGAAAGCAACGGAAGGCATTCCGGAAGAAGACCTGGCTATCTGCAAGCGTGTGCTGTCACAGATTTACCAGAAATTCACCTGCAATCATAAGTAAGTTGCAGATACAACTAAATATTAACAGCCATCAATAACGCTGATTTATGAGCATCACCGCCAGAAGAATTATCATGTTTGCAGGGCTCGTCCTCCTCATCGGTGCATTTGCCCTGTCTCGCTTCCTGAGCAATCAGAAACAACCGCCCCGCCCCAAAGTGGCTGGCACCAAAGTGAAAATGGTCGATACTATGCATGTGCGCCTGGGCAGCATTCCCACAACCCTGAATGTACAGGGGGAACTGTCGGCCTATGACAAAATTGACCTTTTCTCAGAAGTGACGGGCACCCTCGAAAAAACGGAGCGCTCCTTCAAGGTCGGTACTTATTTCCCGAAAGGAGCCTTACTGATCAAAGTCAATCAGGAGGAAGCTAAACTTTCCCTGCTTTCGCAAAAAAGCAACCTCCTCAACGCCATCACTCAGCTGATGCCCGACCTGAAGATTGACTACCCGGAAAGCTATGAGCACTGGAAGGCCTATCTCGATAATTTTGAGGTGGAAGCCCCCATCAAAGCTTTCCCGGAGGCTTTGAATGATCAGGAAAAGTATTTCATTGCTTCCCGCAATCTGTACAGCCAGTACTACACCATCAAAAGCCAGGAGGAGCGGCTGGACAAGTATACGCTGTACGCACCTTTTAGCGGGGTGATCACGGCTGCCTCCATCAACCCGGGTGCGGTGGTGCGGGCCGGGCAGAAACTGGGCGAGCTGATGAGCACCGGCAGCTACGAACTGGAAGCCACCGTTGCCCTGCGCGACCTGAAATACCTGGCCGTAGGCAACCCGGTGGAGCTATACTCAGAAGATATCGAAGGCAGCTGGAACGGCAAAATCCGCCGCATCAGCGACCAGGTGGATGCAGGTACGCAGACCGTACGGGTGTTCATCGCTGTCAATGGCAACGACCTGAAAGAAAATATGTACCTGCGCGGCGATGTGGTAGCCAGCAGTATTGACAATGCTTTTGCGCTGCCCCGCAACCTGCTCAATGATCAGCGGGGGGTCTTCGTTGTACAGGATTCTATCCTCCGAATGGAAGAAGTACAGGTGGTAAAAATGACTGATGAGTCTGCGATTATCCGGGGATTGAAAGATGGCACGCCCATTCTGGCGCAGCCCATACCGGACGCATTTGATGGCATGAAAGTCCGCATCAGCACGCAACAAAAATCTAAAAACGCACAATCGGCAAAGACCGGGCCTAAGGACCAACTGGGCAGCGCAGAATAGTCTCTACCATGCAAAGATTTGTCAACTACTTTATCAAATTTCCGGTAGCCGCCAACCTGATCATGGTCGGGCTTTTTGTGCTCGGCATTGCCGGGCTATTCAACATGAAGTCCACCTTCTTCCCTGAGGTGCCCAGCCGGATTATCAGCATACAATTGGTCTACCCTGGTTCGTCCCCGGAAGAAATGGAGGAAGGCGTCGTCAAGCGCATCGAGGAAAACCTCAAAGGGGTGACCGGTGTGGAGCGCTATACTTCCGTTTCGAGCGAAAACAATGGCAGCATCACAGTGGAAGTGCTCAAGGGCTTCAATACTGATGACGTGCTCGTGGATGTGCGCAATGCTGTGGACCAGATCAGTTCTTTTCCTGTAGGGCTGGAGCCACCGGTGGTGTATATTCAGGAAAACCTGGGCTTTGCCATCAGCTTTGCACTTAGTGGGGATGTGAACCTCAAGACCCTGAAGCGCTACGGCCGGCAGGTAGAGGAAGACCTCCGGCAGATGGAGGGCATCTCTAAGGTGAGCCTGAGCGGTTTCCCGGAAGAGGAAATTGAGATTGCTTTCCGTGAAAAGGACCTGCGGGCTTACGGGCTGACTTTTCAGCAGGCGACACTGGCGGTACGGGCTGCCAATATTGAAATCACCGGCGGTACCATCAAGGGGGAAGACGAAGAGCTGTTGGTGCGTGCCCGCAATAAAGAGTACTATGCCGAAGGGCTGCGCGACATCATTGTGAAGACCACGCCTGAAGGCAGTGTGGTGCGCCTCTATGAAATCGCCGACCTTTCAGACCGCTGGGCCGACTCGCCCAACCGCAGCTACCTGAACGGAGAACCTTCGGTGGTCGTCACGGTACAGAATACCCTGGAAGAGGACATGATTTCCATCACGGATAAGGTGCAGGAATACGTCCGGGATTTTAATGAAAAAAATGATATCATCGAAGCCACTGTCATTCGCGATGGCTCCGATGTGCTCCGGCAGCGGATCGACTTGCTGATGGAGAACGGGCTGCTGGGCTTCGGTATCGTGCTGGTGCTGCTGGCCATGTTCCTGCACTGGCGGCTGGCGTTCTGGGTGGCCATTGCCATTCCAATCTCCTTTGCCGGCATGTTTGTGGTGGCAGGAGCCCTGGGCGTGACCATTAATGTGATATCTCTGTTCGGTATGATACTGGTGATCGGTATCCTGGTGGATGACGGGATTGTAATTGGCGAAAACATCTATCAGCAGTACGAAGCGGGAGTACCTCGCCTCAAAGCTGCCCTGGAAGGCACCCTACAGGTACTGCCTGCCGTCTTTGCCGCCATCGTCACCACCGTACTTGCCTTTTCCTCCTTCCTGTTCATTGACGGGCGGCTGGGCGACTTCTTTTCACAAATGGCGATTGTGGTGATCTTTTCTCTCATCTTTTCCCTTATTGAAGGAGCGGTGATCTTGCCTACTCACGTAGCCCACAGTAAAGCCCTCAGCCCAGACCGCGACACCAACAAGGTACAGCAAGCCTTTGAGCAAGCTATGAACTGGATGCGCCACAAGCTCTATGGGCCTACCCTGAAGTTTGTCATGTACAACAAATTTTTTACCATCGCTGTCCTGGTCGGCCTTCTGGTCATTACCGGCGGCGCTATTGGCGGAGGGATCATCAGTACGACCTTCTTTCCTATTATTGAGCGAGACGACATTACCATACAGCTGCAAATGCCCGCCGGCACCCGGGAGCATATCACTCTGGACAAACTGCAAATGATTGAGGACGCCGCCTGGCGCGCGAATGACTCCCTGAGCCAGCACTACTTCAATGGCGACAAACAGGCCATCGAGCGGGTAGAGGTCAACCTTGGCCCCACTACCTATCAGGGCAACATCAGCGTAAACATACTGGATGGTGAAAACCGGGACAGCCTGACCGCCCGGGCCGTCACCAATACGATCCGGCAAATAGTAGGCGATATTCCCACTGCGGAGGTGCTCACCTTTGGCGCTGCCTCCGCCTTTGGCAAGCCGATTTCCATTTCCCTGATCGGGGAGGATTACACTCAGCTCAAGGCGGCTACCGAAGAAGTCAAAGCAGCCATGCAGGGCCTTTCTGAACTGGCGGATGTAGTCGACAACAATCAGGAGGGGCTCAGGGAGGTCAATATCCAACTTACCGAGAAGGGTAAATACCTGGGGCTGAAGCTGCAGGATGTGGTCGGGCAGGTGCGTAGTGGTTTCTTCGGCAGCGAAGTGCAGCGCCTGCAGCGCGGTCAGGATGAAGTGCGGGTGTGGGTACGCTACGACCGGGAAGACCGCGACAACATCAACAAACTAAAAGACATGCGCATCCGCTTCGAGGACGGGCGGGAGTTTCCCCTTTCGGAAATTGCCACCCTGGAGCTGAAGCGGGGCGTGATTAACATCAACCACATTGATGGTAAGCGGGAGGTGAAAATTGAGGCCGATGTGTCAAATAACGACGTTTCGGTAAGCGATGTCACTGCCAGCTTACAAGACGAGATCATCCCGGAAATCCTGAGCGGTTACAGTTCCGTTTCTGCCATTTACGAAGGGCAGAACAGAGAGCAGCAGAAATCAGCCAAATCTATTCAGACCGTATTTAGCATTGTGCTTTCCCTCATGTTCTTTGTGATTGCGCTGACGTTCCGCTCCGTCGGGCAGGCGCTGCTCGTCTTCCTGCTGATTCCGTTTGGGTTTATCGGGGTAGGCTGGGGGCACTGGCTCATGGGGCTCCCCATCAGCTTGTTCTCCGCCCTGGGCATTATCGCGCTGATCGGTATTCTGGTGAATGACGCCCTGGTTTTTGTGAGCACCTACAATACGATGATTGAAGAAGGGCGCTCGCATATGGACGCGGTGTACGAAACGGGACTGTCGCGTTTCCGGCCCATTGTGCTGACTACCATCACCACCTTTGCCGGACTGGCGCCACTGTTGTTTGAGAAGAGCCTGCAGGCGCAGTTCCTTATTCCGATGGCCATTGCGGTCTCCTTCGGCCTTTTGGTCATTACGGCGGTTATTCTGGTGTTGCTGCCGGTGCTGCTCATTATTATGAACCGCTTCAAGGTTTATGCTTCTTACGCCTGGAACGGCGTGAAGCCGAGCTACGAAGCGGTAGAGCCTGCGGTACGGCGGGAGACTGGATATGAGTTCCTGTGGTATGTGCTGGTCACCGTCGTGGTGGTGGTCGGCGCGCTGTCCTTTATGCTCGGTTGATTTTAAAGGCTACCTTTGCCGCCAAAAGGAAAACCCATGGGGCTGAATAAGGAGACGCTGGCGCAGCTGGTGAAAATGAAAGCCAAATTTGCCATGTCGGGCGCAGTGGCCACCTCGGTGGACTTCCTGCTCTACCTCTGGCTCGTGGACTATCAGGACTGGGCGCCGGTACCCGCCAATATCGTGTCTTATTCCTGCGCCGTTGTGCTGAATTTTATGATGCAAAAGCGCTTCGTATTTCAGCTGCAGGGTTCCGCCCGCCGGGCGTTTCTGCTCTCGGTCCTGGTTTCAGTGGTGGGGCTCAGCATCAACACGGGAATCGTTTATGCATTGACCCGGTTTGCCTTTTTCATGGAATACCAGGCCCTAACCAAGCTGATCGCTACGGGCATTGTATTCTTTTACAACTTTTACCTCAAGCGATATGTCTTTGAACGTAAGTTTTTATAAGCCAAATATGAAAGTACAACTCGCACTACTGCCCGCACTGCTGCTTTTTGCCCTTACGGGAAAGGCACAGGAAAACCTTAGCTTGTCCGATGCCATTCAAAAGGGGCTGGAGAACAACTTCCAGATCAAAATTGCGGAAGCTCGCGCCGATATTGCGGAGCGCAATGACGACTGGGCGATTGCCGGGAAAGTTCCGACCATCAACCTGACAGCCAATTCTCAAAACAACTACCGAAACCTCAGCAACCCGGCGGGCCCGCTGACGGCAGCCAATACCTATAATACCGGTATCACACCGGGCATAGAGGCCAGCATGATACTTTTTGATGGCTACCGGGTGCAGATTACCAAAGAACAGCTGGAAACGCAGGCCGAACTGAGCCAAAGCAATCAGCAGCTGGCCGTACAAAACAGCATTCAGGCCATCATCAATGCCTACTACAATGCCCTGGTGCAACAGGAACAACTCGATGTACTGATGGAAGTCCTGGAACTGTCTCGCGACCGCGTGGCGTATCAGGAAGTGCGGCAGGAATTCGGGCAGTCGAGCACCTTCGATATCCTGCAGACGCAAGACGCTTACCTCAACGATTCCACCAACTACGTGCTGCAGATCAACACCTACGAAACCGCCATCCGCAACCTTAACCTGGCGATGGGCATCGACGATATGGGCACCTCCTATACCCTCACCGACACCCTTTCCTACGCAGCTGAAGACTATCAGCTGGCCGACCTGCAGCAGGAGATGGAAAGCAACAACGTGGAGCTGCGCAACGAGTACATCAACCGGGAGCTGTCGTCCATCAATACCCGCCTGCAGGAAGCAGCCTTCAAGCCTACGGTACAGATAAACGCCGGTGCAACCTACAACGTCGGTATCTCCTTTGGCGAACAAACCCTGAGTTTCGGCCCGAATGAGACCATTCAGGAAATCCCGCAGATTGCCGCCAAGACCTTTCAGCCGTTCCTCAACCTCTCGGCTTCCTACCCGATCTACGATGGCGGTGCCCGTAAAATCCGGCTGGAGAATGCCCGCAAGGAGGAACTCATCGCTCAGCTCAACATTAGCGACCTCAAGCGCACCCTCAATAACCAACTGGCCAACACCCTGGCGACCTACAACACCCAAAAGCGCCTGGTGGAAGTGACCACAAGCCTGGTGGAGAATGCCCGCCGCAACCTGGAAATTGCCGAGGAGCGCTTCCGGGGGGGCTTGATTAACAGCTTCGATTATCGTACTATACAAGTGAGTTACATCAATGCTTCCCAGCAGCGCCTCAATGCGGTCTTCAACCTCAAAAACACGGAGACGGAGCTGATCCGCCTGATTGGGGGGCTGGTGCGATAAAACATTACAGCATGGTACAACAATACGAATTCGCCCTCCCTGCTTTCGAGCGGGGCTACCACATCATCACCGCCGAAGTACAGCGGCAGTTGAAGGGCGCCCTGCCCGACCGCGGCATGCTTCACCTATTTATCAAACACACTTCCGCTGCCCTCACCATCAATGAGAATGCCGACCCGGATGTGCGTACGGACTTCGAAAGCATCTTCAACCACGTGGTGCCGGAAAACCTCCCCTTCCTCACCCACACCATTGAGGGCCCCGATGACATGCCTGCCCACATCAAAGCAGCAATGATTGGCTCTTCCGTGACTATCCCCATTACCAAAGGCCGGCTCAACCTGGGCACCTGGCAGGGGATTTATCTCTGCGAGTTCCGCAATCATGGGGGTAGCCGGAAGTTGGTAGCTACGGTGTATGGATAGCTGGTTTTTTCGTAGTTTACAACCCCAAAACTCGAAACGTCCATGGCTTTTTTCGGAAAACTTATCAAGCGTAGTCTTACTGTAGGCGAACAATTACAGAAACGGCGCCGCGCCGCGCCCATCCAATTGCAAAGGCGGACCCTGCGCCGCCTGCTGAAGCAGGCTCAGGGCACTGCCTTCGGGCAGTATTACGATTTCAAAGATATTCTGCAGGACGAGCACTGCATTGACACCTTTCGGGAAAAAGTGCCCATCTTCGAGTACGATACCATGTACGAGCAGTGGTGGCACATGGCCTTGCGCGAGGTGGAAGATGTAAGCTGGCCGGGCAAGGTAACGCACTTTGCGCTCAGTTCCGGCACCTCCGGGGCACCGAGCAAGCACATTCCGGTCACAGCCGATATGCGGCGGTCCATGAAGCACGCTGGACTGCGGATGTTCTTTGCCCTGACCAACTTTGATGTTGACCCCGACCTCTTCACCAAGCCTATGCTGATGCTGGGTGGCAGCAGCGATCTGGACAATCAGGGCGGTTACTTCCGGGGCGACCTCAGCGGGATCAATGCCAGTCAGCCGCCGTTTTGGCTGCGCCCTTACTACAAACCGGGGGGCAAAATATCACGTATCAAAAGCTGGGATGAGAAGATTGCGGAGATCTCCCGCCACGCTCCGGAATGGGACATTGGCTTTCTGGTGGGCATTCCTTCCTGGCTACAGCTCATGATGGAGCGCATTATCGAAGACCACCAGCTCAATACCATACATGACATTTGGCCGAATCTGGAGGTCTGTGTGCACGGCGGTATCGCCTTCGAGCCGCTGAAAAAGGGCTTCGAGCGCCTGCTCGACCGTCCGCTCATCTATATGGATTCCTACCTGGCCAGTGAAGGCTTTATCGCCTATCAGCAGCGGCCGGAGACCAATGCCATGCGCTTGTTGCTGCACAACGGCATCTTCTTTGAGTTCATCCCCTTCAACAGCAGCAACTTCGACGAAGATGGTAAGCTGATCGGTAATCCACAGACACTGACCATTGCAGAAGTGGAGCCCGGGGTAGACTACGCCCTCCTCCTTACCACCTGTGCCGGCGCCTGGCGCTACCTCATTGGGGATACGGTGCGCTTCCCGGAAGCGGGCAAGCCTGAGATCATCATCAGTGGGCGGACCAAGCACTTCCTCAGCATCTGCGGGGAGCATCTCTCGGTAGACAATATGAATCAGGGCATACAAGCCGTGGAAGAAGCCCTCGACCTGAGCGTGCGGGAATTTACAGTGGCCCCGGTGCAGGAAGGCAACCGGTTTTTGCACCACTGGTACATCGGTACGGAGCGGGAAGTGGACAAGGAACAGGTCACCCGCCTGCTCGACCAGGCCCTGAAGCAGGTCAATGACGATTACAAAACAGAGCGCGACAGCCTGTTGGGCATACGGGTGGAAATCCTGCCCATTCAGCGCTTCTACGACTGGCAGGCGGCTAAGGGCAAGCTTGGTGGGCAGAACAAATTCCCCCGGGTGATGAAGGGCAAGCGCTTTGCGGAGTGGTCGGCTTTCGTGCACCGGAGCTTGCGACAGGAGGGTGGAGGTTAATTCCCGGTATCAGCTGCTAAAAAAAGTAAAAATGAAAAACACCAACCGCTTTGTCTACTTCCTGCAGGAGATCGCTATTGTTGTGATTGGCGTATTGATAGCTGTTTCGATTAATAACTACAAGGAGAATACGGATAATGAGCAGTACATCAAAAAGACCTTGCTCGCTATTGAAAACGAAATCAGGCAGAGCCAAAGTTCAATCGACACTGTACTCAAACGGCACCTCCGTATTGTTGAAGCCATACAAACCGATACCAGCGAAGAGGAGCTCTATCTTGGGGAGTATATAGCGGGTTTGGGGGGCGTACAGGTTCCCACTATAAAGAACGTTGGCCTGCGGTTTTACATCTCCAACAAAGCTGAATTGGTGGATTACAGCATCATATCCCAACTCCTGGAGATCGAACACACAACAGAAGTCCTATCCGGGAAAATAAACCGGCTGGCCAATTTTTCTATTGAAAACATCACCGACGAAAGCCAGAAGTCTAAACTTACCTTTACTTACCTGCTGACGGATGTAATTGACAGCGAAGAAGCACTACTGGGATACTACGCTAAGTTCCTAAATGACCATGAATCTTACCTGCGACAGGAGGAAGAACAGCAGTAACCTATTTTCACTACGACATTCAACTTACGCTTCCGGATTACCTCTTATTTATGAGTGCATGAACAAAAGAATCATCTACCCCCCTCTTCCAACAATATTAACTGCACTCAGGCGAAGGATTCACCGCCCGCACAAATCCAGAGGGGGACTGCCATGCCTGCACCCTGCACTCGAACCTCTACCCGGCAGATTCGTTCAAAAGGCGCACCAAAACCAACGCTCCTATGAATGTCGCGCAAAAACTGATTGATGCCCACCTCGTTGAAGGTGAAATGAAACCCGGTACGGAAATTGGCCTGAAAATCGACCAGGCACTACAACAGGATGCCACAGGCACGCTCGTGATGCTGGAACTGGAAGCCATGGGGCTCGACAAAGCCCAAACGGAGGTCGCTGTACAGTACGTGGACCACAACCTGCTGCAGGGCGACCACAAAAATGCCGATGATCACCTCTTTCTGCAATCCGCTGCTGAAAAATACGGTTACTGGTTTAGCCGGCCCGGCAATGGGGTTAGCCACCCGGTGCACATGGAACGCTTCGGCAAACCTGGCAAAACCATGGTAGGCTCGGACAGCCATACGCCGGCCGCCGGCGCCCTGGGCATGCTGGCCATCGGTACCGGAGGGCTGGACGTAGCGGCAGCTGTGGCAGGCAAGCCTTACTTCGTCAAAATGCCAAAGGTGATGGGCGTGGAGCTCAAAGGGCAGTTGCCGGACTGGGTGAGCGCCAAGGATGTCATCCTGGAAATGCTGCGCCGCTACGATGTCAAAGGGGGCGTGGGCTACATCCTGGAATACTATGGAGAAGGACTGAAATCCCTCTCGGCTATGGATCGCCATGTCATCGCCAATATGGGTACAGAGTTGGGGGCTACGACTTCTGTTTTTCCGGCGGATGAAGAGATCAAGCGTTTTCTGCGTGCGCAGGGCCGGGAGGAGGACTTCTCGGAGCTGAAAGCCGATGCAGATGCCAGGTACGATGCCCATGAGGTCATTGACCTTTCCGAACTGGAACCCCTGATCGCCAAGCCCAGCAGCCCGGGCAATGTAGTGCCGGTACGGGAAGTGGCTGGTCAATCGGTACATCAGGTGGTGATCGGTTCGAGTGCTAATCCGGGGCTACGCGACTTCTGGGTGGTTTCCGAAATTGTAAAAGGCCGTATGGCGCATCCCGATGTGTCTTTTGATATCAACCCTACTTCCCGGCAACTTACGGAGAACCTGTCGCGCACCGATGGTTTCTTCAACCTCCTGCACGCCGGCGCCCGTTTTCATCAGTCAGGCTGTATGGGCTGTATCGGGATGGGGCAGGCACCAGCCAGCGGGAAAATCAGCCTGAGGACTATGCCCCGCAACTTTCCGGGCCGATCGGGCACCCTCGATGACCAGGTGTACCTTTGTAGCCCGGAGACGGCCGCCGCTGCCGCACTTACAGGCAAGATCACCGACCCCAGAGACCTGGAAAAAGATTTGGGGATTACTTATCCAAAATATAAAGCTCCGGATCAGCAGATCATCAACGAGCAGATGCTGGTCGCCCCTTCCCAAAACGGACAGGGTACTGATTTGGTCAAAGGGCCCAACATCAAGTCCCTGCCCACCTTCGACCCCTACCCGAATGCCTACGATGCGCCCGTGCTGCTGAAAATGGACGACAATATTTCCACCGATGAAATCCTAAAAGCCGGAGCAGAAGTGCTGCCCTTGCGGAGCAATATCCCGGAGATTAGCAAGTACAGCTATATCGTAATTGATGACTCTTTTTATGAACGGGCAAAAGATGCCCAGGCTGCCCATCCGGGGCACATCGTGGTAGCCGGTGAGAATTATGCACAGGGCTCCAGCCGGGAGCATGCTGCACTCGCACCTAAATACCTGGGGCAGCTGGCGGTAATTGCTAAAAGTTATGCCCGGATTGGCTGGCAGAACCTGGTCAACTTCGGCATTCTTCCGCTGGAATTTATCAATCCTGAAGACTACGAAAAAATCGGGCGGGGAGACATGCTCGCCGTAACTTCTGCCCGTGAGTCGATTCAGTCAGGCGATGACATACACATCCGCAACCTCACGAAAAATACGGATATCGCCTGCCGGCATAGCCTGAGTGGGCGTCAGGTGGAGGTCTTGCTGAAGGGTGGGATTATCAATCACTTCAAAGAATAACAGGGTGCAGGAGCCTTCTTTTAAGCCCGGCAACGTATAATTAGCCAAAAAGAGAGGACGGGCATGGAACCGACTGTTAGCAGTAATCTTCTTCCACGCCCGCTACCCTCCTTATCTTGCAATAACCAATTTCTTCATTTGAATGCCATACCGGGTGCGTACTGACAAATAGTAAAGCCCTGCTGGCAGGTGGTGCAGATGGAGTGTGTGGCTGCCTGTGCTGCCGGGCAGGTGTTCATCGTGCAACAATTGCCCGTTCTGATTAAACAGGGAGACCTGACCAGCTTCCTCAAAACGCAGCTCAAAGGTGCCCTCTCCCGGATTTGGGAAAAGCTGAAAGTCAGGCCTATGCCCCATTTCAGTCGTACTGCTCAGAAAATCTATTTCTGCCGTAACTTCCGATAAACAACCCGAAGCATCCGTAACCGTCACCGTGTAAGTACCGGCTGGCAGGTCTGGGAGGTCTTCCGTGGTGGCCCCTGTGCTCCAATCAAAGGTGTAGGGGGGTAACCCACCTGTTACGATCAGATCAATGCCGCCCAGGGTGTCGTCCACCTGCGGCAGAGCATCCACTACGATGTTGAGGCAGGCCGCGAGGCTCCAGATTTCACTCCCGCGCAGCCCGTCATTTGCGGCGAAGTAGAGCTTGTCGTTGAAAAGCGTAAGTGAGGCAGGATCACCATCGCGTACCCCCGGCCGTATGTCGGCAATAATTGCGAAGGTACTGTCAGCGGCATCGTATTCCCAAAATTCGCGCCCGTACTCCTCCGTATAAGCGGAGCAATACAGCTTATCATTGAAGACGACCAAATCTCTGGGATTGCTTGAGCCGGAGGTGATGTCCTGAGTGATGTTCACCTCGCCCGTTGCCGGGTCGAACACGAGCAGCTCTGTACCCTGACTGCTGCTGAGGCGGCCGGAGAAGTAAATCTTGTCCTGATAAAAAGTGATGTACTCGGGGTACAAACTCCCGCTAACATCCGTAAGCAGCGCTACCTCTTCTGTTGCCGGATCGTAACGGAACAATTCGAAGCCGGCGTCCGGATGATTGGCCCGAAAGTAGAGCACCCCATCCTTTTCAACGATATCTTCCGGGCTCCCATCAGGAGCCCCTGGCCGGATATCGGCAACAAGCTCCACGGCATCCGTATCGCTTTGGTAGCGCCATAGTTCGTAGCCCGACACGCCATCCTCTGCCCGAAAGTAGAGCGCACCCGCACAAATGATCAGCCCTTCCGGGTTAGCGTCTTCTTCGCCGGGGTAGAGGTCAGCTATGACTTCGAAAGTATTGGTTGCCGGATCGTAAGCGTGAAGTTCATCGCCTAGTTCCTCGTTGTAAGCTTTAAAAAACACTCGCCCGTCGTAGGCGACTACATCTGTGATATGCCCCGTATGGCTGGGAGTTGAAAAGGCAGTGGCTGCAATCTGACCGGTAGCATCGTCATAGCTCAACAGCCCGTATCCGCTGTCGGGGTGAATGCCCGAAAAATAGAGCTTCCCAGCCTGTACTGCAAAATTATCGGGCCGCAGGCTGCCCGGGGTATCGGAAAGAAGCTCGGTGGCACCGCTCGCCGGGTTGTACACCCAAATTTCCCGCCCGCTGTTGGCCTCATCTGCACCAAAATACAGTTTACCGTTGTAAGCCGTAAAGCCATAGGGATCGGAGCCGATGGTGGTGGTGTTGATATCGGCAGCGACCTCAATTTCCGTACTGCCAGCGGTATAGGTGAGTAGTTCATCGCCTACCTCAGGATGAAGCCCGGAAAGGTAGAGGGTGTTACCGGTATGGTATTCGATGGTTATATAAGTAGGAACGCCATCTCCGTCTAACTGAGCGATTTCTGACACCATATCGGTGCTCTTGTCGTACGCATACAGGTAGCGGCTGCTGAGGTCCTGCCCGGCAACGAAGTACAACTGCCCGTCGAATGGCGTGAAACCAGCCGGGGAGGCATTGCCATCCGGGTTGAGGTCGGTCACAAGCTCTACCTGATCAGTTTGCGTATTGAAACGGCGCAGCTCCGTGCCCCATGCCAGGTCACGGGCGGAGAAGTAAAGATCGCCCTCATACGCCGTAAACCCAAATGGGCTGCTACTTGCCGGTCCGGTGTAAATCTCCGGCAAGTCCAGCAGGGTATTGCTGGCGATGTCGTACGCATAGAATTCATCGCCCATGCCCGACACGAAACCCCGGAAAAATAAACGCCCGTCCATGTGGGTCAGCAGGTTGATGCTGGGGTAAAGCCCATTGGGACTTTCGTAGACCATGTTCTCCACTATCCCGCTCACTGGATCGAGCCGCCACAACCGGCTGTCGCTGATCCCGTCATTGGCAGTAAACCAGATGTGATCGCCCACTACATTGAAGAAATTGGGGGAGCTGCTGCCACCGGGGTTCAGGTCCTGTACCATCAATTCTTTGGTGGCCAGATTAAGGCGGCCCAGCTCGAAACCCGCCACGGGGTCTTCAAAAGAGAAATAGAGCCACCCCTCGTATGCCATAAGGTTGGCGGGGTTCCTGATCAGGTCGTTCATAGTATCGAACACACGCCCCAGCGAGTCCATCGCCGGATCGTATTCATAAAGATAGGAATCCCCGCCACCGGAGCGGGCTCCAAAGTAGAGCCGCCCATCGTAGGCTAATAGTTGGGAAATATTACTGCTGCCATCAAGGGGGCTGATGTCTGCAATAAGTATGCTGGAACCCTCAGCCGGGTCGTACCGGTGTAGCTCCCGGCCAAACTGCCCATCGTCAGCGGTAAAGTAAATCTTGCCTTCGAGTTCTGCAAAGTCGCGGGGGTCCGAGCTGGCAGGCTCCTGATTGATATCGCGCTCCAGGGTCAGCTGGGCGGAGGCCGACAAAACGATCAGGCAAAAAACGGTGCTCAATAGTGTCTTCATCAGTTCTTGGGGAATGATTAGACGCCAAAGATACCGCCTGCTGCGCTGCCCTTTCTATAGGAATTCATAGAGGTGATGGCCGGGCGGGTATTTTTTGTTGGGCACTACCAGCCCCAGGTGCCGGGGCCGCCTTTGAACGGGCCTACAATTTTGGAAGTAATCCACCCGCCGTAGAAGTCGCCTTCCTGTGCCTGCACCCGCTCATCGCCAACGTAGCACTCGTCTAATTTGCTGGGGTAGAAAGCCAGGTAGTCTTTGATGGGCGCAAAAGCCGGCCGGGGATCCGGATAGCTCCAGGCCACCTGCTGAATGCTGCTTTCGTCAATCTTTAGGTCCCAGTACCGCGCTTTGCCTTTGAACTCGCAGTGGGTTTGAAACTTAGGAGATTGTTTCAGCACCCCTTCTTTAATATCTTCCGGCGGCAGGTAATACACTGGCGGATGGCTGGTTTCCAGCACCCGGTAAGCCCGGTTAGTTGAGGCGATGACCTCGCCCTGGTGTTTGATGGTGATGTGAGCGGAGACCGGTTCCAACTTAGGCGGCCGGGGGTAGTCCCAGACGCTTTCCTGACCGGGTTTGGGTGGTATGCGTTTCTTATTCATACGCTTGAAACGGGAAAAACAACAGTTGGTTGGCCATCGCATGATCATCCCATGAAAATCACTAGCTTTGCAGGCATCATCATAAGCCGTCGCCCGTGTCCCTACTCAAAAAACTGGCAGGTGAGACCGCCATCTACGGTACGAGCAGCATTCTGAGCCGCTTGCTGCACTTCGTCATCCTGACGCCCTTCCTGACGTACTACTTCACGAAGCAGGAATACGGTGTGGTGACCGACCTCTACGCCTGGGCCGCCCTCCTCCTCGTCATCTACACCTACCGGATGGAGACGGCCTTCTTCCGCTTTGGCAGTAAGGAATCGGATATGGAGCGTAGCTTTTCCACGGCGGCCATCAGCCTGTTGGCTTCCACGGCGGTGCTGACGGTGCTTTTCCTGGTCTTTGCCCCCGAAATTGCCCGTTGGCTGCACTACCCCGACCGCCCGGAGTATGTCCGCTGGTTTGCGCTCATCATTGCTTTTGATGCCCTGGCAGCGATTCCCTTTGCGCGCCTGCGCCTGGAAAACCGCCCCATCCGCTTTGCGGTGATCAAGACGCTGAATATCCTCGTGAATATTTTCTTCATTTTTTTCTTCCTCAAAATCTGCCCCTGGCTCCTGGAGCAAGGGTACGAATGGGCTGGCTGGCTGTACAATCCTGAGCGGGAAATCGGCTACGTCTTCCTGTCCAACCTGCTGGCCAGCGGGTCGGTCCTGCTTTTTTTGGCGCCCTTGCTGCTTAAGGCACAATGGACCTTTGAGGCCGTTCTCTGGAAGCGGATGCTCCGGTACGCTGCCCCGCTCATCGTGGTGGGCGTCGCCGGTATTGTCAATCAGTTTGTGGGCATCCCCCTGCTGAAGGAACTGGCTTCTGATGACCTGGACTACAATATCGCTCAGGTCGGCCTGTATGGGGCTGCCGCCAAACTGGCCGTGCTAATGAACCTCTTCACCCAGGCCTTCAACTACGCCGCCGAGCCTTTCTTCTTCCGCAATGCCGCCCGGGAAGACAAGAGTACGCTCTATGCGCAGGTGGGGCAGGGCTTCACCCTCGTGGGCTGCCTGGCCTTCGTGGGCATTATGCTGTATATGGATGTCATTCAGTACTACCTCGGAGCTGACCTGCGGGGCGGTCTCGCTGTAGTGCCATTCCTGCTGATGGCCTACCTTTTTCTCGGGCTCTACTACAACTTCAGTATCTGGTACAAACTCGCGGACCGGACCATCATCGGGGGGTACATTGCCACTGCCGGTTCTGTGATCACAATTGGGCTGAATGTCTGGCTCATCCCCCGGTACGGCTACCTGGCACCGGGATTGGCTGCTTTGGCCTGCTACAGTTTTATGGCTGCAGCTAGTTACCTTACCGGGCAGCGGTATTACCCTATCCACTATCCGGTGGGCCGCATGGCACTGTACATCCTGGGCGCAATCGCCGCCTACGCGCTGAGCCTGTTGCTGCAAAAACTCTATACACCAGGCTTTGCTGCCGGGCTGGCGCTGAATACGGTTTTACTGCTGGGCTATTTGTCCTTCCTTGCGATGCTGGAAAGGCAGGGGTTAAGGCGGATAGTACAACAGTTGCGAAAGTGATGAAATAGGTGTATTTTAACTGAATGGAAGCTCGTAAATTGACAACCGTATCCTTTCCCGATTACCTGGTCCTTGATGAGCAAGCGCCTGAAAGGCTGGAGTTTTATGACGGTGAAGTTTACGCCCTTGCCGGTGGAAGCCTTCACCATGGTATCATCTGCGGTAACATCTTTGCAGAATTAAGATCAGCCCTTACTAAAGGAGCAAATGATTGTCAGGCTTTCAATAGTGAAGTGCGCATCCATATCCAAGCCGTCAACGCCTACGTTTATCCCGATGCCTCCATTGCCTGCCCGCCCCTGAATACGGTATCGGAGCCCGCAGAAGCCGTTGCCAACCCCATCCTAATTGCAGAGGTGTTATCGCCTTCCACCGAAAGTTACGACCGGGGCGGGAAATTTCACCGGTATCGCCAATTGAGTTCCCTTCAGGAGTATGTGCTGATTGATAGTCAATCGTATACGGTGGAAGTGTACCGGCGAAAAGGAGACTTGTGGCAGATTGTGGTCTTCAGCGAGCTCGAACAGGAAGTAGCGCTTGGCGCCATCAACGGCAGCCTGAGCATGGAAGCCATCTACAGCGGTGTGGAACTATAACTTCGGCGTACTGTGGTACACCACTAAAAATCCCAGCAACATCCGCATCGGCAAAGGCACTTCGTCCGACAGTTCGTCCACCACAATCCAGTCCCGCAGGTCCCCCTCGTAAGCGGTGTACACCTCAAACCAGCCGTGGCGTTCGCTCCCGATCGCCCAGTCCTCCGCCAGGTTCTGATAGCGGGTGCGCAGGGTGACGGTGTGCGTGCCATCGGTGACCCGCCATTCCCGAAAGTTATTGCGAAAAATGGTCCTTGCCGTAGCGATGGCATTATCGCCCCGGGCTTCCCACTCGTTGGGGTTGTCGGGCCACTTTTGCCGGATGGTGCCTACGCCCTCCCCGATGCGGTACTGCCAGCGGCTCCAGTCGTCCTGGGCCACGGAGGTCAGGCGCAATTCGCCCCGGCTCTCCGATTCGGTAGTGAAGATGTCCCATTCGGCAAAGCTATCGTTCCAGCGGGTGGCCATGCCGGTGAGGGAAGCGGTGTCGACGAGGGGCTTGGTGAGGGGCGTTTGGGCGGAGAGAGCAAAGGGGATGCTGATTATAAAAAAGAGGATCTGAAGACGCTTCATTCTGATTGCTTTTCAAAAGAACGCAAGATGCGTATACTCTATTTCAAAACATATCCAGCTCCTCAACGAAACACTTGTCGCCTGTTTTCGTAAAACAACCTGTTTATCAGCGAATTACCCCCTTGCCAGTTGTAAAACAATTGGTAGTCCGCTCCTACTAAAGTATCTTTGCGCCCACAATCAAAAAGCCTATGCTCCGTCAGTTCCTGGCCGGGATATTTGAAATCACGCACGGTATTATGCTCACTCTGCTCTTCGTCGGAGCTGTGATTACAGGGTTGTATGTCTATCAGAACCGCTGGGACGAGGTATCGGAGCTGCCCGTTATCCGGGAAATCACCGGCAACTACCGGCAGGGGCTGCAAGCGATAGGCGGGCTCTCCGGACTGGCGCTGGAACGGTACGAAATGGGCGACTTCCAGGCGGTTGGTGGGGATTTAAGCGGACAACTACCCCAAATCGCCCGCGCCTGGAATGCGGATGATATCCTGCACAAGCTGCGCTTTTCCAAATCCAAAATGCGGCAGGCGGAAGTCTTTACTCAGTATATCGACCAACATGCGGAAAGCGCCCTGCGCGATATGCTGCTGCACCAGGTACCCGCAAGCGTCAAACTGGCACAGGCACTGCTGGAATCCCGGGCCGGTCAATCCGGCCTCGCGCGAAATACCAACAACCACTTTGGCATCAAAGCCCGCCCCAACGCCCAGGCCCGCCGAAAAATCCGCGAGCGCCGCTACGCCGACCTCCACAATCATGAGTTCATCCCGGTAGCCCCGGCCATCGGTGCCTGGCGCTTCCACGACGATAATACCTACGACCGGTTTGAGACCTACGAAGCAGTTGGCGACAGCTACGCCCGGCATACGCAGTTGCTCACGCGTGCCTGCACCTTCGGGCATACCGGGTGCTACGCCTGGATCTGGGCTGCTTATCCGCCGGGGCAGGAACATGACATCCGGGAGGCGGCAGCCGCTTTTTACCATCGTTCCGGTATCGCAGCTGCCGATTTTTTTGACGGGGACACCCGCGTCCCTTACTACGCCGCCTGTGCCGCCGGGCTGAAGATGGCCGGCTACGCCACAAGCCCCACTTACCATAAAAAAATCACTTATCTCATCGAGACCTACGAGCTCTGGCGTTTTGACCTCGCCCTGCTCAAGGCTTTCGAATAATTTTTTCACGCATCAACACCAACATCATGAGTAATCAATACCGAAGCAATAGCAGCCTTAGCAGCCTGCTCAAATTACTGGGGGCCACCTTTGCCCTTATTCTCCTCATCGGCGCACTCGACAAGGCTGGCGTCAAAGTCATTATGGGGGATAAGCCCGCCGGCAATGCCTACGAAAGCAGCATGCTGCCCCGCACTGCCGAACGGGCAGAAGAAGGGCATGCCAATTACGCTCCGCCCCGCACGCCTGAACGCTACCGGCGCTCCGCTGCCCGGGAAGCAGCAGCCCCGGCCCGGGAAGGCCTTTCTGCCACAGACATTGATAATTTCCTCGATCAGTTTGCGGCTACGGCCCGTAAGCAGGCACTGGAAAATGGTGTTCCCGCCGGTATCGCTCTGGCTTATGGCATAGAAGAACTGAAACGCGGGCAGCGCATTGATTCCTGGGATGCTTTTCAGGAGAAGGTAACCGCTCCACTCTCCCGCCTCAAGCAGGAAGTGCCCCGGGACGCCCTGAGCCGCTATTTCAAATACTCTGCCAACAGTCAGCGCTGGGCGCAGGGCCTGGGCCGCTACTCCCGCTACTCCGAGCAGCAATTGATGAGCAATCTGCAGCATTTCAACCTGGAAGCTGAGGACGAAGCTGTGACCGAAATCTTGCTGCAACAACCCGAAGACGCCTCCCGCGTACAGGAAGTCGCTGATGAAGTGACCGCAAAGATTGTACGCCGTCAAAACAAAGGTCATCGTAGCCAGACGGAAGCCGAACAGACGCCCGAAACCGGTACCAAGGCCTGGCGCAATTTCTACGAAGAGGAAGTCGGCCAGGAGGTAGCTAAAGAAATTGCCCGAAAAAAATTACGCAGTGGCCAGTACATCGGCGAGGATGATATGGAAGCCCTGATTGAAGAGACCAATCAGGAAACAGAAGCCACTATGCAGAGCAATATCGGACTGCTGGGCCGGAAGATCAACCGCGGCCATCAGAATGCCGGTCAGAAACTGGATATCACCGACCCGCGCAATGCACAGGCCCGGGAAGAACTATACCAGAAAAAACTCCGGGAGCAGGGCTATGTGAAGGGGCACAGGAAATAGCGGATCGGCCATTATGGAACTAATGGTGTTAATATTTTTAATTTCCGCCACTTCCAGGAAAATAAATATAGGATAAATCTTATATTTGTGCCTGTTTCCACACTAGACGACCTGATTAGAAGCGCAAAAGCATGGCAATACGCCGTATTTGTGCTTCAGCCTGGATAAACACTTCAAGTTAGTAAACCAACTTAACAAGCCAGGTTCTTACGATTCAAATAATTCCACCCGACACCCGGTGGATATCAGGCGGCGCTACGCTTTCCCTTTGCTGAAAGACAGCAGCGCTTATCAAGATTGAGAACATCCATACTTGTGCCCTGTGGGGTACCGGAGAAACTAAAATGCCCGTTTTTGCGTATAAGTCGTTTACAGGGCTTTTCTAAGGAGAACGACCTGGGCCATATGGCCGGGTCGTAAGCAATTTTGATTTTCAGGCGCTAATTTGCCTTAATTATAGCTACTCGATATGAATAAAACATTGATCTACCCATTGGCCATGATCGCCGCCCTTTTCCTTGGGCCGGTAAGCAACTATGCACAGGACATCTTTGACGGGCTCTTTGAAAAGGAACAGCCCCGGTTTTTCGCGCAGGTCAACCCCACTTCGGTACCTGGCGAAGTCGAAATGGTTTTTCACTTTACGCACAGTAAAGCCAGTGAGGTGGAAGCCTCCGTATGGCTCACTGACCTTGGTGGTAACCTGCAGGACCCGCAAAGCAAAGAGATGGTTAGTGGATTGCGGACACTTGGCAACCGAAAGCGGGACACCCTCGTTATTTCAGGCCTGACTCCACGTCACTTTTACAATATTGGTGTCGACTACCGGGTGAAGTCTGCTATTCCCAGAAAATTTGAGTCTGCTGTGGTTCGGGAACATTTCCGCTATGAGGGCAGCCTGTCACAGCCTGTAGCACAGCAACAGCCCCAAACACAGCGGACTGCGCCGGCTAATCCGGACTGGCAGGCGCGTTCGGTTCAGCCAATGCAGCAGTCTGCCTCACCAAATAGCAACACCCCGGCACAGCAACCCTGTAAAGAACCACAGCTCAACCTTCGTGTAGACCCTGCAGGTTATTGCGACCGGCTCAACCGCCCGGCCGTCATCGTCTCCTGCTCCAATTGCCAGGGCACGACCTGGGACTTTTTGGTCGAAGTAAAAACCAGCAACGGCAAATGGTTTCCCACCCGCGCTGACGGCCGCCCACAGGCAGCTCTTGGGGTGGCACCACGTACCGAGCCACTTTGCCTCATACCGGATAACAACTATCAGCTCCGGGTCCTGGCATGGGGCGAAAATTGTAATTTACCAGTGGTAAAAGAATTGGGTACAACGATTCAGGTGGGCAATTCCGTTGCTCAGCAGCCTTTGGCCCAATCTTATGGTGCACCTACCTCCAGCCCTTACCGCACTCAACCTGCAGCACCGGTTAATGCCCCGGAGGTTTGCGGCGTCTCTGGTACAGCAACGCTTATGGGCAAAACTATTCGGGGGAGCCTGCAGCTACCCGCTAATTCTGACTGCTCTGCCCTCAATCCCTACGCTGAAGTAGCCTATGTGCACCCTGGATACCGGGATATCAATATGGGCAAGGTCAGTCTTTATCCTGGTTTGGACATGCCCTTTGAGCTCGACCTTGATCAAAGAGACTTACAACGCGGTATCCACACCCTGAGGGTTACAGTCTATATGCCACTGCCCGACCTGCCTCGCCCGGTAGCTGCCGAAACTTTCTGGATTCGCGCAGAAGAGCAGGCAGCAACAGCCAACCGGAGCAGTGTCATTCCGGATCTGGAGAACCGCCTGCAAAATGCGCCCAACGCTTACGGATCGACCCCTGAAAGCTATAGCCAAACACCGGATGCTCCGATGCGCGGCACCATCGGCACCAAAGGTATTGAGCGAACTGACGATGACCTGTATATCGATGAAGCCCTGCTGGAAGAACAAGCCAATACCATTAGCGTAACAGCCACTGACCCCAATTGCACGCCTATTCAGGACCTGCAGCTGGTGTATAGCCCCACGCAGCCTGACCGGCCGCTTTACCTAAGCTGGCTCAGCCCGCGCTGCTGCCAGGAAGAAGGCTGTAAATACACCGTTTGGGCCGGCCCCACACCGGAAAAGCTCAGCCTTGTGGTTACCGGCCAGAAAGCCGGGGCGCAGGTGAGTGAAATCCTGAACAACCTGCCCGCCCGTCACAACTACTTCGAGGTAGCCGTGGAAACCACCAACGGTGTACGCAAGGCCGCTTATGTACCGGGCAGTGGCCCCATCTATGGCATCGAAGCCGTACTGGACTACCACGATCAGTTCAAACCACAGAAAAGTGACCCTATACAAGGACAAATAAGCTCAGATACGCAGCGTAAAGGCGGCGTAGACGGAGGCCTGTCTGACCGAATGAGCCCTCCTGCCCTGCCGGTAGCTATGGAAAGTAATCCATTGCAGCCAAAGCTGCCAATTTCCAAATTCCGCCCCTGCAAATATCAGCGGGAAACAACAGTGACGGCAGATTATCCGATTCAGGCGGGAGAGACCGTAACCATTGACTATGCCTTTACCGAGCCCGACCATCAGTTTACGCTCTACCATCAGCCTTTCGGCAGCACCGAGTGGCAACTGGCACCAGGCACGACCGAGCTACAGTCCAAGCCAAGCTTTGAACTACAAGCTACCGATTACCACGCTGGTAAGTACCTGGTGCTGGTGTATAAAGATACTAAGAACTGGGGCTGCCTTTCTGCGCCCCTTAGTGACCCCATTGAGCTAAATGTAGTCCGGTAAGGGCTTCTCGAAAAAAAAATACGCAACTTTCGAAAAGCTTTTGCCCCGCTACTAAGGATTATCCTGCAATTGGTAATGAGTTTACCCGTTGCAGGATAATACCCTCCCAACAGCAACGCTGCTCCATCCCAACCTTGAAAAACAAACGATTATGAGAAAAACAAGCTTCGTCCCTGCCGGGATGCTGCTACTCTTATGCCTTTTGCCTGCTTTTGAAGCGGGTGCTCAGCGCCTGGCCGTTAGGGGCACCGTCACCTCATCCCTCAATGGGGAGCCGGTTAAGGGTGTCAAAGTGAGCCTCAATACCAGTGCAGAAACGGCCCAATCAGAAAAGGACGGGAGTTACATCATCTATGTAGACCAAAACTTTTTCAATCCCAACCCAGCGCCCACCCTTACTTTTGCGCACCCCGATTACGAGGAGCAGTCCATAGCGGTGATCGGGCGAAAGCGGGTAGATGTATTGCTCCGCCCTGTCAATGCAGCGGGGGCGGTGTCTTTTTCCACCGGGCTGGCGCAGTCCCGCGCCGTCTCTTTGCTACCCTTTGGCGGGACCTTGCTCGACGACGCCACGCTACAGCAAAACCGACCTAACAGATTGAGTTCAGCCCTTGCCGGACGGGTGCCGGGGCTCCGCCTGCTGCAGCCCGGAGGACAGCCCGGACAGGCATACCATATTCAGCTTCGGGGCATCAATCAGCTATCCGGCACCCAACAGCCTCTTGTTCTGATTGATGGGATTTTCATGGCTGATGCCCATCTCCTGGATATCAACCCGGAGGATGTTGATAAGGTGGAAGTTCTCAGAGGAGCCGCCGGAGCCGCCGCCTTTGGCGCGCAGGGTGGCAATGGTGTCATACAGATTTTTACGAAAAACGGATACGAGCTGGCAGATGGGCAAACCCAGGTGACCTACCGTACCGATTATCAGGTGAGTGACGTGCAGGAAGCCTATCCCACGCTTGGTTTTACCAACCGGGAAATCCTGAACCCCGCTGGACCGCAACCTCTGCTGGGTGGCCCTCTGCCTGCCAACACTTTCACCAACGCCCTGCCCAACCTTCAGGACTACGAAAGCAGCCATCTGTTCGAGCGGCGCAGCCTGCGTTCCAACTCCCTCACCGTGACCGGGCGGACAGGCGGTACCTCCTTCCGGGGCTCCGCGCAGCGCTTCCGGGACGAAGGCGTCATCCCTGGCCGCGAAGGCTACACCCGGCATGCCTTCCGAGCCAACCTTGGGCATCAGGCGGGCGACCGGCTGAAGGTGAGGGGCAGCGCCTACTATGTGAGCAGTCAAAACGATGCGGGGGCAGCATTGGGCGCCACACCCAACAACCCTGTTGCCAACACCCTGCTCATGGCTCCTATGTTTGACCTCGATGCCCGTAACGAAGAAGATGGAACGGCCTTTGACTGGGACATCGACAATACCGGTGCACGCATCACCAATCCGCTTTACCTGCGGGAACAACTACAGACTGAGGAGCGCCACAGCCGGCTGATGGGCATGTTTGGAGGTACTTTTGAGGCTGCTAAATGGCTGGACATCGACTACGCTGCCACCCTCGACCGCAGCACCACACAGCGCCAATTGTTTATCGACAAAGGCTACCTGAGCACGAACGTGCCGGTCGGCTTCAGCCCGCTTGTGACCTCGGGCGTTCAGGGCAGCAACGGCGGCGGGCTGGAATATGCCGAACGCCTACAGCAGTACTTCACCTCCTCAATCAGCCTTCTGCTGCATAAAGAGTGGCTGGGCTTCAATACCGCCTTCCGGGCGGGGCTGCTGTACGAGGACCTCGACCGGGACTTTTCCCTGGCAAGGGGCGAAAACCTGGCGGTGGGCGGCAACCGCTCTCTCGATAATCCGCAATCCGAAACCAATATTTCTTCCCTGGCGGAGGAGATGACGACCTACAGCGGCTTTGCGCAGGCCGATGTGGACTTCCGCGACCGCTATGTGTTCACTGCTGCAGCCCGGGCAGAACAGTCGACGCTATTTGGTGAAAGTGTGGACTGGCCCGCCTTTTACCGCATCGGTGCCGCCTACCGTATGAGCGAGGACGTCAACCTGAAAATCTTCCAGGAACTGAAATTCCGGGCAGCAATGGGTACAGCTGGCGTGCGCCCCGCCTATCAGCAGCGGTATGAGACCTACGAGCTGGTCAACGGCAGCCTGAGCCGGCAAACCATTGCCAACGACGCCCTGCAGCCGGCCCGAACGCAGGAACTGGAAGTGGGCGTTGATATGACAATTTTTAAGGCATTTACCCTTTCCGGGACCTACGTGCAGTCCACGACCGAAGATCAAATCCTCTTTCAGCAGCTGTCCGGGGGTGCCGGTTTTGAAGGGCAATGGCGCAATGCGGGGACGGTGGAAGCCGATATTTACGAAGGCAGCCTTACCATTGATTTCAAAAAGCTGTTCCGCATACCGGGCGCTAAGGTGCGCTGGAACGTACAAGCGACCGGGCAACGGGTGGAGCAGCGGGTAGCCGCCCTTGCCATACCTGCTTACGAAACGGGCCCTGGCTGGGCGAATACCAGTCTCTTTCGCATAGAAGAAGGGCAGCCCCTGGGCATAATGGTGGGCCAGGCCTTTGCCCGTACCCCCGATGATTTATCGGACAATCCCGATTTCAACCCCTTCGACTACACCACCAATGAGCAGGGCTTTATCGTGCAGCAGGACCTTCTCGGGACGCCTGAAGAAGTCCCCCTGCTGATTACAGACGAGAATGGCGCGCCCGTGCAGCAAGTCATCGGCGATATTAACCCCGACTTTCAGCTTGGCATTGCCCATACTTTTGCCTACGCAGGCTTCGAGCTCTTTGCCTTGTTCGACTGGCGCAAGGGCGGGGATATTTACAACTATACCAAACAGTGGATGTATGCCAATGAGCGTCATGCCGACCTGGCCGCCTCTTCCGGACTGCCTGCCACTTTCTACGGGGAGGAGGGCTTGTCCAACAATCTGATCCCCAATGCCTATTTTGTGGAAGACGGGTCCTACTTCATGCTCCGTGAGGCTGCTATCAGTTACACTTTCAGACCGGAGCGCCTGCCTGCTCTGAAGAATATTTTTGAGGAAATCCGCTTCAGCCTGATCGGGCGAAATCTGTTTACCCTGACCGACTACAGCGGCTACCACCCGGCCTTAACCACCACCACAGCCGGCAATCCGCTACAGCGGCGGCAGCCCGGAACACCGGGTAGTCAGCTGGCGAGCCCCGGGGGGAATCCCGCCCTGTTTGCCGTCGGTTTCTTTAACCACCCGCTGCGGCGCCACCTGGGCTTCAGCGCACAAATAACGTTTTGAAATGCTACGTAAATTTACCTTTTCCGTTCTAACGGTGCTGTTGGCCGGCCTTTGGTCTTGCGAGTCGCTGGATAATGCTCCTCAGCTTACGCCCGATGGGCAGCAGGTCATCAGTAAGGGCAAGGACTTGCAGGAAGCCCTGCGCCGCGGCTATGCCACCTGGTGGGGCAGCATCCATAGCCCAGAGCCCGCTGTGGCACTCGGTGTTACTGCGGATGCCTGCGCCCTGCCCTGGGATGACTTTGGTGCGGCTGCCATGGGGCAGGAGCCACGCCTTTCCTACCGTAACCTCAATTCCGAGCCCCTGGATTACCGGGCGATTGTGGAAGTACCCTGGTACGGGTGCCTGCAGGCGGTGGCTGATGCGAATGATGTGCTGAATGCCCTGTCGCAAGGCGTGAGCATTGATCAGAACGGCCCGCAGGATCAGTCGGTACGGGCAGCCGCCTATGCGCTGCGTGGATTGAGCTGGGGCTATTTGTCGCTTTGGTTTGATCAGGCGCCGGTAGTGGATGAGAATACCAAGCTGGGCGGTACGATTGAATTTCTGCCCTACACAACGGTCAATGCCCGGGCAGTAGAGGAACTGGAAGCCGCCATTCAATTGGCTGAGGCGAATGGCATCGACTTCATCCACAACTACTTCAACGGGCTGCCACTGGATGGTAGTGCCTTTGCGGAACTTGGCCACAGCTATGCCGCCCGTTTTTTGGCGCAAGCCGCCCGCACCTTAGATGAAAATGAGACGACCAATTGGCAGGCCGTCCTTCAACACGCTGAGCTAGGGTTGACTTTTGACTTCGCCCCCATCGCCAATGGCAATCAGTGGACAAGCTATCAGCAGTATACCCTTGCCAATACAGAAGCCGGCCCTTTCTGGGCGCGCCTCGACCAACGCCTTGTGGCTGCCTTCGACCCCAATCAGCCCGCCCGCTACCCGCAAGTAGAAGCCAACGGAGAAGCCCCCTTGTCCGAAACACAGGCGACCTCCGGGGATGCCCGCCTGAATTCTGACTTTGTATACAGCCCGGTGGTGGGATTCCCCGCCGAACGAGGGGAATGGCATTTTTCGCACTATCAGCATAAACGCCAGCTGATTCAGCCCGACTTATTCGGTGATGGCCTTGCTGGCCCTATGCCGACCTTTCTCAAAGCCGATAATGAACTGCTCCGGGCAGAAGCGCTGCTCCGCACGAGCCAAACTGCTGCCGCTGCCAGTGTGATCGACGGTGGTTCCCGCACCACCCGGGGCAATTTACCGCCCCTTACTGTTACGGCCTCCTATTTTGAAGTGGAAGAAGCCCTGCTCTACGAGCGCGCCATTGAGCTGTTCAATACGGCCCCAGCCAGTCTTTGGCTCGACCGCCGCCGGATGCGCCCCCGCGAAGCCTCCACCGAGGTGACGGCCCTGGGCGGCCTGCAATTGGGTACACCGGCACAGCTGCCAGTGCCTGCTTCTGAACTGCGCATTAATGGTATGGAGGAGTACAGTTTTGGGGGTGAGCAGGACCCGCAGGGAATAGAGCGTTTTTTCTATTGATATGATCCAACCTTCCAAAGAATACCGTAGATCAAATTGTAAGGAGTGAAATGCCCGCTTTTCCAAAGCGTGTGCATTTTGTGTGAATCTTTCGGCACCGGCAGTTAGGAGCGCGCCGGTCCGATACTAAGCAAAATTGCTATTGTAAAGATTTTGCTTAATCGATGCAGTGGTGCAATTTGTGCCACTGCTTTTTCTACTTTAAGGCTTCTGCCCATTCCGGGAGTGGCGCTTCCACCAACTGCCGGTCCTTTTTCTGCTCGTCGAAGAACTCCAGTTTCCAGGCATGCAGCATGATGTGGTGGTCCTGATAGGGCTGAGCGGCACCATAGTGGACATCACCGGCTACCGGGCAGCCTTCGAAGGCCAGCTGTGCCCGGATTTGATGGTAGCGGCCCGTGAGGGGTTCTAATTCCAGAAGGGTTCGGTTGTCCGAAGTTGTAGTCAGGACTTTGTAGTTGAGCAGGCATTCCCGTGCTTTGCCGATCGGCTCTTTATGCACAATGGCCCGCTTTGCAGCCCGGTCTTTTTCCAGCCAGTGATGCAGGGTTCCCTGTTCGGACGGCGGCGGCTGATCGACTGCAGCGAGGTAGGTCTTGCGCACGTCTTTCTCCACAAACTGCCGGTTGAGCTTCCGCAGGACGCTTCTGTGCTTGGCAACGAGCACGACGCCGGTCGTTACCCGGTCCAGCCGGTGCACAATTCCCACGTAGGGGTTGCGGCGCTGTGCTTCCAGGTGCGCATACACCAATGACTCCACTGATGGGCCAAAGGGGTTACGCTCTACCTGAATACCGGCTGGCTTGCTTATGACCATCCAGTCTTTGGTCTCTTTGATGATGTGTATTTGCAAAATAATCGTTTTAAGTGTGCTTTATACCCCGGGCTGCAAACAAGCTCTGAGTGTTATGTAGCCACTATCTTTATCAAGGTTTCCCCAGTTGCTGGCTGGTCATTTTTCTTTATCAGGACATTACTTCCGGACTCTCGTGGAGTGCAGTTGCTGAAGCTTCCACCTGCCCTCGTCTCTTATGGCGATAGCGCTTTCCAGCCAGTGAGCAGTGCCCAGAGTGTCCTGGCCCTTTACCCACGTACCGTAGTTGTGATAAGCCACCCAAATGGTGTGCTCATGGTGTTCGGACTTCAGGAAATCAAAACGGTTCAGCCTCTGGTATTGTTGGGCTTCCATTCTTTCCTGCTCTTTGATTAAATAATGGGCTACGGAATCGTTGTTCCAAACCACGCCGTTCTCCAGCAGCATAAAGTCCCGGGTGTGGTGGGCTCGGATCTTTTGAGTGTCCAAATCTGACCAGATATCGTCGAAGGACTGTACGACCAGGCTTTTTACCGTCTCTATATCATGCTGTATCTGCTGGCTGTCGATTGGATTCTTTTGCTGGTCGGCAGGCTCGGAGCTTTCACTGCAGGACAATAAGCCAGAACATATTAAGGCGAAGACGATAGTTTTTCTCATGCGATCATAATTTAAAGTTTAACACCAGGAGAGGTACACGATTTGTAGCTTACTCAAAGCCGATAAGGATTGAAGCAGTCAGGAACTACTGATTTTTTCGCCTCTCGTGCTTCACCCAGTCCACTTCCATCACCCATTCGCCCGTCATAGGCGAGTCGGTGATTTTGGCGTAGTTCAGAATGGCAAACATGGGCTCCGGGTATTTGTCGCCTTCGCCTTCGTTGCGGTACACTTCCTTGCCATCGAGGCGGTAGACCAGGTCGCTGCCTTCCCATTCGACGGAGTACTCGTGAAATTCATTCAGAGTGGCCGGGAAGTTCCGGCGCATGCTTTCCCAATCGCCTTTGTCGCACTCCCCAAGGCTAACGATAGCGCCTGTGGTAAACGCGTCTTTCATATGGTCACCATGGTGCTCAAAGATGTCGATTTCGCCGGACCCGGTCAGTGGCCAGCAGACATTTTCGTCTTCCTCCTGCACCGGAGGCTCGTTGTTTTGAGCGCCCAGCAGCCACCATGCCGGGAACATACTGGCTTCCCCGTTGCTGGATAGTTTCAGACGGGCTGTCCACCGCCCTTTTATAAATTCCTTTCGGTTTTTGGAGCAAATCCGGCCGGCTACATACTCGGTAGGAGGGTGCTGATTGCCGTGTTTATCAAAATTGTCACAGGGGCGCTGCTCACCCACGTTGACCACTTTGAGCTTTAGGGTACCTTCGCTGACCTCACGGGTGCCAAACGCCCCATCGGGTACGTAGCATTGATTTTCATTGTTCACCCAAATACGCTGGTCTTGCCAGTTATCGGGATTGAAAGTCTCGAAATCATCTTGAAAGTCGACTTCCCAGGTATCATCAGACATATCTTGAGCGGTGTTGTTTTTTGGGCTGCTTTCCTTGCAACTGAAAACCAGCTGCGCCAGCACTAACAGTGCCATTGTTGAAATGAGTCTCATTATTATATCCTTTTGATTGGAACTATGGATTTAAGGTACCACTTATCTGGTAATTCTAAAGCATGATTGTAAAAGTCTGAGAGGCCATCTTGCCCTGGCAATCTGTTCTGTTCCTATCAGGATACGCTCACTTTTGGTACCCCAACTGCTCAGAAAGCCTCTCCGACTGTTTCAAATACCGGTCTTTGCCGGTCTCCTCAAATCAAGCATTTGCGACCTGCGGGTTGTTCTGCAGCCGGCTGTCCTGCCAGGTGGATATCCCTTCAATGTTCAATTGAGTCCAGTCTTCATTGATGAAGCTGATCGCTTTGATATTCTTGTTGTAAGCGAAGGAGAAGAAGTTTACAAACCATTGATCCCAGTCACTGTATTTGATGATGGCCTCGTCGTATTCGCCTTTACCGGCTTTCTCTGCTATTCCCCATTTGCCCACCATTCACAGGGCGCTTTGGACGGACGTGTTTGGGAATTTGCTGACCAGCATCTGGTGGTGTTGAGTATTGCCCGTTTGGATTTCATGAGCCTTCGCTACACCCGTAAATTCCGGAATGCCTCAGTAAGCGGACCACCCGCCGGGGCGGGGTTCGGATCGGAAGGCTTTCCGGTATTCGGTAATCTGCTCCACTGTTTGCCCCATAATAAGTAGGGTTTTCCCCTCCGGTGGGACAAACCTGGATTGCACGTAAGCGTACACAAATTTGGGATCTACTGCTGTATCGATCTTTCCAACCATGTCCTTTGCTATCTGATTACTGGTCTTTTCACCCTGATGCTCGGGCAGAGTTTTTGTGCCGCCACAGGATACTGTCACCAATACCAGGATAGCTGATAGCAAAAGAAAGAAAGCAGAATGGATGACCTTATCCTGTTGAATCATTCTTGTTTTATAGTCTTCCTGATTGTACAGACCGGTTAGCTACAGGCTCCTTAGTGGCCGGAGGCCTGGAGTACTTTACGGTTGGACCGGTACCGTCCCAGGCCCACGCTGTCAAACTCATCCATATCTTCCGACCGGTGAACGCCTAAATACTTCAGGGCGTGGTTGACTGCACCGTCTACTACTGTGAAATGCCGGCTTTTCGTTGTTGGCTCTACGCCATCGTAAGATATCATTGGCCCCTCAATTTGTGCACCATCTACCCATATAGCGGAGGCTTGTGTGCCTATGCCTCCAAAGTAGGCGGTTTCGATGTAGGCACATTTTCCCAGCATAGAAAGCCGGCGGATTACCGATGTTGTGGCTTTACTGAGTGCTTCAAAAGGAGGTATTGGTGCTTCAGGAGCGCTGTCTTTTTCGGGGCTGCTCAAAGGGATCAGGTGATACCCTTCAGCTAACTTGACATTCGGTAAATCACCCAGGTAAGTGAAGCCCGTTATTATACCGTGTAGATTATGCGCCATTATGGTTGTGATTGAGTCATTGAGGAATTGAAGCGGTATTTAAGCCCAAACCATGGAAAAGCAATACTGCTGGCACCGTTCATGAAGGGTACGATCTTACCAACCCCACTGCAATATAGTCATCAATCCTGTTATTCAAGATTCCGGAACAATCATGCTGCAAAAGAATAATCATTGTAAATCCTGCTAAGTTATGTACCTTCCTGCATCAGTGGCCCGTCTTTAGCCGTTCCTTCAGACAGTAAAAAAATCGGAATACTCTATGTCAGCTGACCGGAAAACGCAGATTATCAGAATCGTCCTCTTCGTTGGGACAATCGTCTCTTTATACTTCGTGCCCTGGCCTATGCTTAAAGCGTGGTTAAAGCCGCTGCCTGATACGGTACAGGAGCAGGTGGAAGACGCCCTTGACCACGGGTTCGATGGTATTATCGTTTACGTAGGTCAGGAAGGGCAGTCTCCGGCATTTCACGCTGCAGGCTGGCATGATCCCGAAAACAAAATTCCCGCTTATCCGGAAGCTTTGTTTAAAATTGCGAGCATTAGTAAGCTTTACACGGCTGTAGCCATCGCCAAATTGGTGCACGATGGGCATTTATCTTTGGATAAAACCCTTGCCGATTACTTTCCTGAACTGGCCGGGCGAATGAAGTATGCCGACAAAGTGACGCTGGCTATGCTGGTGCAGCACCGCAGCGGTATTCCCAATTACACCAATACGCCTAACTACTGGATGGCCCCAAAGGGAACCAACGAGGAAAACCTGGAGCTCGTGCTCGACCTGCCCGCTAGTTTCGAACCCGGTACCAGCTATGAATACAGCAATACCAATTACCTGCTGCTGGGCGAACTAATGGACAAAGTGCTGGGCTATCCCCACTTTCAGTTTATTCAGAAAGCCATCCTGAACCGACTCAATCTGAAAAATACGTTTGCATCAGTCAGTGACGTTGATCCTGACCGGGTGATGAGCGGTTATTATGTTGGCTATCCTCATGATTTGAAAGGTGAGGACATGGGCATGCTCGCCACAGCCGAGGATGTCGGCATCTTTTTGAGGGCGCTAAACGACGGGTCTGTCTTTGATGGTGAAGAGCAGGAAATCTATTCGTCGATTTACGTTTACGAACATACCGGGCTGATCCCCGGCTATCAGAGCATTGCCAGGTACCACAGGGATATTGATGCGGTGGTGGTACAGTTTACGGGCCCAACCGACTTTGAGGGCTACAACTGGGGCTTAGCGGATATCGTTTATGGCCGGGTTTTGAAGATACTGCGTAGGAACAAGTAAATTGTGAGGTAAATAGCTTTCATCTCAGGCTGAATTCATTATCCACCAAGATACATCATTATGCGATTAAAACTGCTTTTTTACTTTTGGGCAATGCTTGGGCTTTTTGCCTGTCAGTCTGCTCCTGATGCCGGGCAGGAAGCGGCTGAAGTAGCCACCGATACGCTGTCATCCATGCCCCAACCGGCTGCCCAAAAACCGCTGCCGCCACCGCCGCCCGATTACGATACCGCAGCGTGGACAGAAGTCGCCCGCCTCGACAGCAGCATCGTTATCGATATGAAGTATGCGACCACGGAGAACTTTGTGGAGGAAAAAATGTACGATTGCAGCCGTTGCTTCCTGCGGCCTGAGGTAGCCAAGGCGGTGGTAAGGATACATCAGCGTCTTCAAAAACAAGGGCTGGGCCTGAAGTTACTGGACTGCTTCCGCCCTCGGCCTATTCAGTGGAAGCTCTGGGAAAAAGTGCCCGACCCACGCTACGTAGCTGACCCACGGGAAGGCTCTATGCACAATCGCGGTGCTGCCGTAGACCTCACCCTGGTCAATGCTCAGGGGGAGGAGCTGGAAATGGGTACGCCGTTTGACTTTTTTGGCCCCGAGGCCCATCCGTCCTATACCAACTTGCCGGACAGTGTGCTGACCAACCGGGCTACCCTGCGGGACGCAATGCTCAGCGAAGGCTTTCAGCCCATCACTACTGAATGGTGGCACTTTTCCCTAAGCGGCAAAAACTATGCGCTTTCCGACATGTTATGGAAATGTTATTGAGTAGGTAAGCGTTAGGAGCAGGCAAAAGAAAGTTTATTTTCGCCTGTTCCGTAACTTGCGCCGCCCGAACAGTACGCATGGACGATCAAAACTAATATCAACGAATGGCAAATACAGAATTTCAGTCGGAAGCTAAGGCAATCGATAACCTCGCAGCTTCCTACGAAGAGCTCAGGAAGGAAATCGGTAAAGTGATTATTGGGCAGGAAGATGTGGTCCGCGCGGTCATCATTTCGCTTTTCAGCAATGGCCACAGCCTGCTGGTTGGAGTGCCCGGACTGGCGAAGACCCTTCTGGTGAGTACTATTGCCGAAGTGCTTGACCTCGACTTCAAGCGCATTCAGTTTACGCCTGACCTGATGCCTTCTGATATTACCGGCTCAGAAATTCTGGATGAAGACCGTCATTTTAAGTTCACGCCTGGCCCGCTGTTTGCCAATATCGTGCTGGCGGATGAGATCAACCGTACGCCGCCTAAAACACAGGCTGCTCTGCTGGAAGCCATGCAGGAACGCTCTGTAACCGTAAGCGGGGTGCGCCATAAGCTGCCTGCACCGTTTTTCGTACTGGCTACGCAAAACCCGATAGAGCAGGAAGGTACTTACCCACTGCCCGAGGCGCAGCTGGACCGTTTTATGTTCAACATCCCACTTGACTACCCTTCCTATGAAGAGGAAATCAATGTAGTAAAGGGCACCACTACGGTCCAAAACTACGAGCTCAGGCATGTGCTTACCAGTGAGCAAATTCTGCACTATCAGCAGCTCATCCGCAAAGTGCCCATTGCTGATAATGTGCTGGAGTATGCGGTATCACTGGCTACCAAAACCCGCCCCAATACCGAACGTGCATCCGAGGCGGTGAACAACTACATCTCCTGGGGAGCCGGGCCGCGTGCCTCTCAATACCTGGTGCTGGGCGCGAAGTGCCACGCTGCCATTCATGGCAAGTACTCTCCGGATATTGAAGACGTAAGGGCAATTGCCAAGTACGTACTGCGCCACCGTATCGTTCGCAATTACAAAGCCGAAGCGGAAGGGATTACGGAAGAGAAGGTCATCGAGGGCTTGTTTTAAGCCTGAACCTTTCGCGACAGCAAACAACGCCCCGGTTTTCCAGTTTAGGAGAGCCGGGGCGTTGCCATTTCAGAATAGCGGATAAACTGTTTTCCTGGATTTCGGGCTTACCTTTAGAAAGGGTTCCAGATCGTCAATTCGCCCACCGCCCATTACGATGCTGGTTTCTGCTTCCGAAGCGAGGTAGAGCTTTGTACCTACAGCATAGCGGCGGGTGATTTGCGCGCCCGGGGCTACCGTCAGCTGTTCCGTGCTATTGCCAAAACAGAGAGGGCTGTACCAAATGAGCATGATGGCTTGTGCCTCTGCGCTGTTGTTTTCCAGAGTGACGGGCACGCTTAGGGAAGGGGCGCTGCTGAGTACGATGGCGGTCAGATAAGTGTACAGTATAGTCATGGCAGATAATTTTGAAGGTGGCAGGGAACTTCTCTCCGGGTATACTTGTTTGACCTTATGTTAACTCAGCGTTAATTAAAAGTAAACTTAAAGTTATTATGCCAAATCAACATAAAGAGGTACAGCGTTTTCGCCGGTGGGAAATCCTGCTGCCACTGGTACTGTTAATGATATTTACGATTTACAACATTTACGAATCCACGGTGCTTTCGGATTTCCGGCCGGAAGCCTATTTCTGGAAAGGAGTATTGGCGCTCTTGCTGCTTGGGGGGACACTGGCTTACCTGCTCTCCATCCGCCTGCTGGTCAAAGTGGATGCGGAGAAGATCAAATTCCAGTACTTTCCCGTACACCGCAAGAAGCAGAAAATTTACTGGGAGGAAGTAGATCGCTGTGAAGTCCTCAACCTGCCACTTTCCGTACAGCTCAGTGGCTGGGGCGTGCATGTGGGCGAGCGCATGTTTTGTGTCAAGCCGGGTTCAGGCATACGGCTGCACCTGAAGGACGGTCAAAAATTTTTCATCAGTTGCAAAGACCCAGAAGCGGTAGCCCAAATCCTGCGCGAGCGGGAAGCGAAGGCATAAGTTGGGCGGCAGGCACGCCAAAACTTGACTGGAAAGCATCTGTTTTACGAATCCAATGATTAATATTTTACCTTTATTAGCGATTCCGTAAATACAGACTTTTTTATGAAAATATATCTGAGAATTCTGGCTTTTGCAATGCTGCTGCTTCTTCTGTCTACCTTACAGAGCTGTTCGGAGGATGTGCAGCGGAGCATGAAAGCCATCCCTACTGCTTTTGGGCAACTCAACGAGATTGTGATCGTCATGGATGATGAGCTTTGGGAGAGCCCGGTAGGTGACACGATACGCTATTACTATTCTTCCGCTTACCCACTGCTGCCACAGCCGGAGCCTGTCTTCGATCTGCGCCACTTCACGCCCCTCGAGCTGAAGAAAGACCCGCTGCGAAAAGAGCTGCGCACTTATATGCTGGTCGGCAACCTGTCTGATGAAGACTCTCCTACCGCACAGATGATTCGAAAGGATATTGGCGAAGAAATGAGCGAGAGTGCCCGGGGCGACATCACGAAAAACAACGCTGCCGGCCGGGACAAGTGGGCCAAGGGGCAGCTACTGCTTTATCAGTTTGCTTATTCCAATCAGGACCTGATCAAGGTGCTCAAGGAAAATTACCCGGCTATCAAGAAACGGGTCAATAAATTCGATGAGAAAAAACTGGAGTCCTACGCTTACCTGAATGGCGTCAATAATAACCTGATCAATGAAGTAAAGGAATCTATAGGAATAAGTATCCGGATGCCTTCTGATTACTTCATGGCCATCAACGATGGGGAAGTGATATGGATGCGCAAGGAGACGGACAAGACCTCCAGCAATATCATGCTGCGCAAGGTGAAGTATGAAGACCAGGAACAGCTGAGCAAGGAAAACCTGATCGCCATGCGGGACTCCCTGGGTAAGAAGTATGTCTCTTCTACCATTGAGGATACCTACATGCAGGTGAATGACGAGGACCTGCCCGTGATTTTCAATACCACCAAAGTAAATGGTAATTATGCAGTTGAAGGCCGGGGAGTTTGGGAAATTGTCAATGACTTCATGGGCGGTTCCTTTATCAGTTATCTGATTCTGAACCCCAACAAGGGCGAATTGCTTTTTGTAGATGGGTTCCTGCACGCCCCCGGAGAGGATAAGCGGGACTTTATGGAGCAGTTGGACTATGTGATCCACACCATTAAGTTTCAATAAAAAACAGCTCGGTAATCTGGCGGACGTGCATACTGCGTTAGAACAGTACCGATAAGGGTTCCGGCGACTCAGAGGGAGTTTAAGGGCTTGATTGTTAGTGGTTTATTTTCAGGAAATACCGGGAATCGGGTAACGATTTCAGTATGGTACCGTATAACCTTACCGAAAACTAAACCGCAGTGTATGAAAGCCCCGACATTACTCCCAACGATGCTATTGGCAGGCTGTCTGCTAAGTTCGTCAGTGAGCCACGCCGAACAGTCTGATTGGAAAGAGGTCGTCACCCACGATATCCCTTACCGGCTGCTTTGTGTTCAGGATCAATGGCCCTTTGAGGTGCACTATAATGCACAGGTACAGGAGGAGCTATCGAGCTACCTGCGTACCGGTCGTCGGGAAGCCGAAGCCATGCTGGGGCGGACGCCACAGTACTTTCCCATCATTGAACATTACCTCAAGGTATATCAGCTACCTGAAGAATTGAAGTACATTCCCTTGTTGGAGTCTCGCCTCCACCCGGCTGTAGAATCTGCGGCAGGGGCAGTTGGGCTCTGGCAGTTTATGCCGGGCACAGCTACAGGGCTTGGGCTACATATCAACGGGTACATCGATGAGCGGCGCAGCCCTTACCAGTCTACTGAAACGGCAATGCGCTACCTCAGTCGGTTGTACCGGCAATTCGACGATTGGGCGCTCACACTTGCGGCTTACAACTGTGGCCCCGGCAGAGTCAGGCAGGCCCAACAGCAAACCGGCTGTTCTTCCTTTTGGGATATCGAGCACAAGCTGCCCCTACAGACCCGCCGGTACCTGCCCCGCCTGATTGCAACCATCTACGTAGGCGAATTTTTTGAACAACATGGCCTCCGACCCAAACAACACCAATACCACGCCAGCCACTTCCGTGTATTCCGAATCCACCACAGTGTGGAACTGGATGAAATCGCCCGCTACTGTGAAGTCAGTCTTCCCTGGCTCCGGGCACTCAATCCTGGCTATTTGGGCGACTACGCTCCGAGGCAGAAAACGCCGCACTATCTCATTTTGCCCGAGCAGGCACTGCCTTATTTTGCCCGGTATATTGATAAGGAAAGCCGTAAGGTTGGTACCGACTATGCGATAGCAGTGCTGGATTCCCAGTGGAAGCGTCGTGCTGCAACCGGTGGGTAAGTATATCGACTGTGAGTTGGCTTGCCCTCTCTGTATAAATAAAGCCCCCGTATGCCATTATGTAAGTGCATACGGGGGCTTTAAAATTAGCTTACTGAATCTTGTACCGCATACCGGCATACAGGTTGCGGCCAAAGATGGGCCCCCACACCATAGAGGCATCGAAGTAGTTGCCGAAGGGGTCATTGCTGCCCAGAATGGGGTTGTCCTGCCGGAAATTGAGGAGATTCTCCCCGCCCAGGTAGAGCTCAAACAACCCGTCTTTCCAGGATTTAGTGATCTGCCCGCTCAGCAGGAAAAAGTCGGGCGATGTGGCCTCCAATTGGTACTCCTCAGGATTAGCCGTGGTATTGGGCAGGCGTTTTTGCCCCTGCCAGTTGAGAGTGGCATCAAATGCCCAGCCGCTCTCCGTTTCGTAGGCCGTGTTGAGGAAGGCGCGGTGCCGGGCAATCAGCGGCTTTTGCAACTGCTCGCTGCGGTAGTCCACGCGCACATCATTGAAGCGGTAGGCCAGGCGGACATCAAAGCGGGTGAAGAGTTCGTAATCGAGTTGGGCCTGCAGGCTGTTGGAGAAGGAGTTCCCATCCAGGTTGTAAAAGAATAACGCCTGTGGATGGGCATCAAAGTCGGCTACAATCTGTCGCTGAAAGCGGGTATGGTAGGCATCAAGGCTTAGCAGGGCCTGCCGCCCGCCCCAGATGAACTCCTGAGCGTAGTTAAGCCCGAAATTCCACGCGATTTCCTGTTCCAGCCCGTAGGGCAGATTAGAGTCACCTCCCTCAATGATGAAGTTCCGGTTGGAAGCCATCGCGCCGATCTGCTCAATCAGGATGTTGGCGGTACGCTGTCCACGGCCGGCAATGGCGCGCAAGACCGCCGTTTCGCTAAAGTTGTACCTGAGGTGAAGGCGGGGCGTCACGAAAGCGCCAAAAAGATTGTGGTAGTCCGCCCGTAAGCCGGCGACCAGCGTAAAATCTTCCCGTCCGGTCCAGGTGTACTCCCCGAATACGCCGGGTACCGATTCGATGCGGTCAAAGCCCCGTCCTTCGAAGACCTCATCGTAGTGGTCCCACTGCCAGCTTGCCCCCGTTTTGATTTGGTGGCGGGTGTCAGTGATGATGGTTTTGTAAATCCAGTTGGCGTAGAAGCTTTCCTGATCGCCATCGTAGGACCGGTTGCCGAAGGTGGATTCCTGATGGTGGATATTGCCGGAGAGCTGTAGCCCCATGCTCGCGTAGGGGCGGTTGGGGAACACCTTTCCCACCTTTACCCAGGCTTCAGCACGGCGGGCATCGTGGGTGGATCCCCAGAGGTCGGTATCCTCGGACTGTCCCCGCTCGAAGTCGAACTGCCCACCGGTTGATTCCAGGAGGGTCCCTTTAATGCCAAACTGCCCCATCCAGCCGTTTTTGCCCATGAAGCGCCAGCGGTGTACACCTATCAGGGCTTCCGAGAGCGGATTGTCCAGAAAGCCATCCCCGTTTTGGTCGAACCGGCCCTTTTGATGCTTGCCGTGGAGGAGCAGCCCGGTATGCGCATTTTTGCTCAGCGAGTGGCGCAGGCTGAGGTTACCCTCAAAACGCTGCATGGCGTTGGCAAACAGGTTGAGGTAGAGGCGTTCGCCCTCCTCCGGCTTATGGAGTTCTACGTTGATCTGCCCGGCAATGGCTTCGTACCCGTTCACAACAGAACCGGTACCCATATTCAGCATGATGCCGTCAATCCAGGCGCCCGGGGTATACTCCATACCGTGCATGGAAGCCAACCCGCGCACATCCGGCATGTTTTCCCGGGTAATTTGTACATAAGGGCTGGCCAGCCCGAGCATTTGGATCTGCCGGGTGCCCGTCACAGCATCCGTGAAGCCTACATCCACCGAAGGCGTGGTCTCAAAGCTCTCGCTGAGGTTGCAGCAGGCAGCTTTCGCCAGTTCGCCTTCACCAATGCGCTGCACTTTAACAGGGTCGATAAAGGACACCTCGGTAGAGCGGCGGCGGCGGGTAACCTCTACTGTATTCAAATTCACAGCATCGGCGAGTACCAGTTGAACTGTGCCTTCCTGATTAATGGTAACGGTATCCGTAGCAAAGCCCACGTAGCTGACAATGAGCTGCCCGTATTCGTCTGCGCCTTCGAGCTCAAAGAACCCATCGGCATTGGTAACCGCTCCTTCCGGGCTGCCCAGCCAGCGCACATTAGCGCCAACAAGGGGGATGCGTTTTTGGCCTTTGCCCCGCTCGTAAACGTACCCGTGGAGATGGTCGTGATGTTCTTCTTCTTTTAATTTTCCGCCTTCATGCTGTGCCACGATGGCCGCATCCCGGTATTTGCAGCAGCCGTGCAGGGCCTCGTAGGCGTCATCTGTAGCTTTGATACGGCGGGTATCATGCCCAACGCTGGCGATTTGCTGGTGCAATTGGTTTTCATCCAGAGGCTCAGGGCTTTGGGTAATGGTAAGGGTGCGGGAAGCTACGTCCCAGTCGGCGAAAGCCACACCAGGTACCTGGTAGACCGCATCTTCAATACGGTCTTTGCACATGCCGCAGATGCCGTCTACCCAAAGCTGAAGGGTGTCACCGGCCTGCGCTTGCAGATGGGTGGTAAGGAGGACCAACAGGGCAATGCCCGGCAGTCCTTTGGAAAGCTTATTCATAAGAAATTTTAGTCTTGACAATTAGAAAATTGGTGCTTAGGCGTCAAGACCAAAGGGCGGCGGCTGCCAGATGAGTTGTGGGGATTCGCGCCCGGTTTCGGGCAGGTAGGCGAGCTCGGCGCGTGCAATGGGGGACCATTCGACAGCGCGGTGCTCAGGTAAGATTTGTAAAAAGATGGTACCGCAGCACTGACAGGAACAAAAGGTGCTGCATCCGTCTGCACCGTGCTCATCACCACATCCATCGGACGCTTCCTTTGGTGGGGCTTCCGCGGCACAGCAGTGATGAGCGTTACTATTCGCCACTACCATTGGGCAAGCTTCCCGGGTTTCTTCCGGCACGTGCCCGTCCTGACAAGGCTGCAGGGCAGACCAGGTCACGAATATGGCGAGTAGTATGGCGAATGTGCTTTTCACAGGTGCAAAGGTATGGATAATTGGAGTGGGAGGCAAGTGCCGACCTGCACAGCGACAACAGTATGGGATACAGGATCCTGGCCTGGGCTGCCCTTGCTTACCATTTCACCAGCTTTTGCACGCCTGCTTTACCTCCTGCAATTAATTGAACCAGGTAAATCCCTGCCGGAAGCCCGTCAAGATTAAGCATTGCTTCGCGGGAGGCACTTCCATCGGGAACCCTATACTGCCGGAGCAGTCTGCCTTGAAGGTCCAGTATATTGACCATAGCCTGTTCAGTGCCTCCGCCTTTGAAGGCCAGTGTCACCTTCCCGCTAAGTGCCGGGTTGGGGAAGAGGAGAAAGTCAATTGCTGTATCTGTTTTTTCAGAGGTCCCTGTGGGAGAGCTGTTATTTATATAGAGTTTGGAGATGGGCTTACCGGACATATTCAGGCCAGTAACCATGACGTCCAGGTCTCCATCGCCATCAATGTCTGCAGCTTTGGCAACGCCGTAATTTACATCTTCAAAAGGTGGGTACGGATATTCTTCAAAATTCCCCATTCCATCATTGAGGTACAAATCTGTCGTTGGGTTGGGCGGTAGTCCATAGGTGCCGGTAAGCAACAGGTCTTCATCGCCATCATTATCTACATCAGCAAAAACCACTGACCCGGATTTAACCCCTTTGAAAGGGGTATCCTGGACTTCTGTGAAGTGGCCGGTGCCGTCGTTCCTGTATAATTTGGATATGCCAAATGGATAGTCAGCATTCGTCCCTGCTATGAGTAGGTCCTGATCCCCATCGTTATCGATATCTGAGAAATCCATAGCACTTTGGTATACGGGCGCAAATGGAGTGTTGTCAAGAAGGGTGAAATGACCTGCTCCGTCGTTTTTATACAATTTTGATATTCGGCCATCAATAGCTAAGGACGTCCGCCCTGAAATCAAGAGGTCCTGATCTCCGTCATTGTCAATATCGAAAAATTGTGCGTCACCTCTATCCACCCCTTCGAAAGGGACATCTGTTAGTTCAGTGTAGCTCCCGCCGCCATCGTTCCTATAGAATATTGTAACGGGTAAGTACAAGTTGTTTTCCCCGGTGATAAGCATATCCTCATCCCCGTCTCCATCTACGTCCGAGCTGGTTACTGTAGACCAGTTCAAGCCGGGAAAATGGGTGCCTGACAGCTCCTCAAAGTTCCCGGATCCATCGTTGAGGTACATCTTTGCGACAGAGGTCTGACCGCTTATGTTACCAATCAGGAAGACATCCTGATCGCCATCCATATCGAAATCGGATACCTTCAAATCACCATTGCAGATGCCAGATAAAGGCATATCCGCCTGCAGTGAAAAATGGCCGGTGCCATCGTTTAAGTAGATTCCTGCCAAGGAGGCTCCCTCACACCCTGTCAGTATCAAATCTTTATCTCCAGCGCCGTCAAAATCTGCAAACTCCATAGCATTAGAGCCTGCCTGCTCAAATAAGGAGGACGGGATTATGGTCAATTGGCCTGTACCATCATTGATATAGAGTTGGGTTTCCGTTAATAAGCCATTGAAGAGCAAATCCATATCCCCATCATTATCCACATCGAGAAACAGGGCCTGCCCTTCAGTGACGCCGTCAATCGTTTTGGGAGGCAAAACTTCTGTGAAAGGTTGAGCAAAAGTAAGATGAGGAACAAGAAAGGAACAGAGCAGGGATAGGTATAGATGACGCATAGTTGATGGTTTTCTGTGGCTTTGCGTAGCTGCACAAAACCTTTGGTGACGTAGGTTTTGATACTCAAAATAGCAATAATGCAAGCTTTTGGCAATTATTGCTCCCGTTATGTCAGCCAAATGCGCAAATGATGTATTACAAAAGAGCGATTGAGGGCAGGGCGGCTTCCAGTACCGCGTTGTAGACAGGCGCTTCCACCCGCAGTTTTTCCTCGATCAGGTCTTCCTGCGTGTGCCCGGCTACAGCCAATAAGTCAGCAGCCGATGCCCCCTGCCGGGCAGCGAAGTGGATCATGTTGAGGAGGAAGCGGCCGGAGAAGGTCATTGTCTAGGAATTAAATAAATCTTCCAAAGTCAGCTCTTGCTGTACCAGGCCTAAGCTATGCGCATTCGGCAGTAAGCCAAAGGTGGTAATCAGGGATAAAAATACCTGTTTTTTAGTCTGCGTGTAACTTTGGAAAAGGGCTACTTTTTCACGTAGTGCTTTAGCTTCTGCTTTAGTCAGCGTAAAGGGAGCGTTGTAAAATTTGATCTCAAAGAGATTGATGACATGATCGTTCCGGTCAATGAGCAGATCAATTTGAACGCCACGCTTTTCCCCTTCGCCCTGATGGTAGTAGGTAGAAGCCTCGGTATACACACCAGCAACGCCTAGTGCGTGCTTAATTTCCCTGATGTGCTTAAGGCAAATATTTTCAAAGGCATAACCACTCCAGCTTTTAAATGCCGCTGTCTGACTCAGCCGGTGCCACGCTCCCTCTCCGCTGAGGCGCTTTTGCTGCATAAATTGCAGATAAAACAGGGAATACTCATCCGTGAGGCGATACAGCTGACCTTTTTTGGCTTTCCCAAACGGCCGGTAAGCGGTGATAAAGCCTGACTGTTCCAGTTCCTCCAGCACGCGTTTAAGGGTGCCGCCTTTAGGCACCGACGATGACGCGGCAATCTGCTTCCGGGTTAGCCCTTTCCACTTTTTGCCTAATGCCCGGATGATCGCAATATGGTGTTCTGCATTGGTAAACAGGGCCGGGTATAGCTTTTGAAACTCATCCCGTAACAAACCCTGGTCTGAAAAGCAGATTTCGTCGATGTTTTGTGCGGCACTTTTCCCCTGCTTTACTTCTTTCAGGTAATGAGGGATACCGCCAAGTGCCATGTAAATCTGAGTCGTCTGATAATGATCCAGCCCTACGCCCCGGCTACTCAGGTAGTCCGCTGTCTCGCTTAATGAAAAGGGAGCGAGGAAAATCCGCCGGGTAATCCGGTTGTGCAGCCCTCCGGTGTGATGAACCACTTTACGGATCATCCAGGAGGCCGCCGAACCACACACTACAACTACGATACGCTGATCGGCTGCCCAACTATTCCAAAAAAAGCTTAATCCGCGCAGAAAGCCAGACCGCCGGGAGGCAAGCCAGGGCAGTTCGTCCAAAAAAACAACGGGTTTAGGGCCTCCTTTTGCAACCAGTAGTTTCAGGGCCTGAATCAATTGCTGAAAGGCTTCCATCCAATTGCCCGGCTTTTTGTATTCCGTATTTGAGTGCTCTTGCAATTGATAATGGAAATTGCTGAGCTGCTCCTGCAGAGGCGCCCCCTGAACACCGGTAATGGCAAAACCAATATGCCCTGCACAGACGCTTTTAACCAGGAAAGTCTTGCCTACACGCCGGCGCCCAATCACCGATACCATCTCAGCCTCACCTGAGGCGAGTGCGTCCCGTAACACCTGGATTTCGGCTTTTCGCCCTATCAGCTGATCCATAGGCCTATAGATTTTTCCAAAAATACATTCTTTATTTGGAAAAATCTATCCAAAAAAGCACGATTTTTCCAGATATAGCTGTGGTAGCCTCCGCCTGGCACTAAATGCCAAGCCTTTGGCACCTGTTGCAAAGTGGGGCGAACGGCAGGGGCATAGCTTTGTGGTATCCTTTTATCAAGAGGACTGGCAAATGCAGCAGGGGCGCTGTGAAAGCTGGCCCGGCTAAAATCAACATTACCATGAAGCAAATTGAAACCCGAGTCGTTATCAATGCAAGCCCGGAACAAGTCTGGGCCACCCTTACCGACTTTCAGGCTTATCCGGACTGGAACCCTTTTATCGTCAAGTTAAAGGGCAAGCCTGCGGTGGGCACTACGCTGGAGGCGCATCTAAAACTGGGCAACAAAGCACCACAGGTCTTTAAGCCCGAAGTTTTGGTTGCGCAAGTAGGCTCAGAGTTCCGCTGGCGTGGAAAACTCTTTGTACGCGGCTTGTTCGACGGGGAGCATTACTTCAAACTACGCCCATTAAAAGACGGGCAAACTGAGCTGACACAGGGGGAAAGGTTTAGCGGGCTGTTGTCCGGGCCCATTATGAGGATGATCCATGCGGAAACCGTGCAAGGGTTCGAGTTGATGAACAGGGCACTGCGGGAGCGGTCGGAAGCGGGCGTGGTGGCGAAGAAGCGGTAAAAACCTTATCTTGCAAGAAAGCTTTCTGCCATGCCATCATCTATAGCTACATCTCCGCCATTTTCCCAACCTGAGGCAACGATTACCTGGGAAGCCTTCCAGCGGGAGTACCTCAGCCGGGAAGATAGCTATACCTACGAATGGCTGAATGGTACGGTAGAACGAACCCCAAATACCATGAATGCTGCGCAGCTCTACATCCTCAACAACCTGCTTAATTTTTTTATGCGCCTCAAGTTTCAAGGGCAGATGTCCGGGCAATTAATGCCGGAGAGCGATCTGTTTTTTGGCGATCACCACCGCCGGCCTAACATATGCTGGTTGACAGACGCCCAAATCAATGCTTTGGCGGAAGGGGAATATGAGGTACCCGCCTTTGTGATTGAAGTCATCTCGAACCATGATGAGATGAACACGGTAGTCGGAAAAATGCAAGACTACCGGGCGGCTGGCGTTCAAATCGTTTGGCATATTCTGCCTAATCACGGGGAAGTGCATGTCTACAAAGGGCAGGCACTGGAGGAAATGAAAGTTTGTAAGGGAAATGACACCTGTAGTGCAGCGCCGGCACTCCCTGATTTTGAGCTGCCAGCTTCTGAAATCTTCCAGCGGGAAAACGCCGGGTAACCTCCTGAACCATCTACTTAGGTGTTGCAGTTAGTAAGCGCTCCACTTCCGTCTGGGCCTTCCGCTCATCAAAAAAGGCAGGAATGGGTAGGCTTAGACCTGGCAGGGCTTGCACTTCTACGTCCCCGTTATTCGATTCTTTGTGAAGCTGGTAGGTCGTATCGCCCTGGGGCAACAGGTATTGTTCTAAAGTCCGCTCCCTGGGATCGACGATCCAGTATTCGGGTATACCGTGGTAAGCGTAATCCTGAAATTTGACGCCCCGGTCACGAGCCTCTGTCTTTGGGGAGAGCACTTCCACCACCAGTCGTGGAGCCGGGAACAAGCTGGTCTCTTCGTTGAATTCAGCAACTTGTGCGGTGTCAAAGTAACAGATATCCGGTTCGTAGTCATTGCGGGTGAGGCGTATCATGGCTTTCTCCTGATGAACTTCCCCGACTTGTCGAAGCAATACCAATGTGCGAAGCAAAGATGCGACATTACCGCTGACCAAAGCTTCTATACGCTGAGCGGGAGCATGGACGATCACTTGCCCGTTGATGAATTCCATTTTGGATGTATCTGTTCGCCAGTCTTTGAGCCATTCCTTACGCTGCTGTTCCTCCATCGCGAGCCGATGCTGTAACTCTTTGAGGACTACAGGAAGATCCGGGCGCTGCATCAACTGTTCGACAATATTGGTGGTCATCCGGAAGTTTTGAATAAATATAACCATTCATTCAAAACGGGTCAATGACAGTGATTGCTATTTTGCGCCGGGCCGCCCTCTTCCTCATCCTTACCGTATTCACCCAGGTTGGAGGGGTACTCTACCTGCTCTATCAGCCCATCCGGTGGCCAATCAGCCAGCGGGTACCTGGCAAGTGGCGTTCGCGTGGGTACCGCCTGCTCGCCTTTGCCATGGTCTATGCACTGGGCAGCCTGCTGCTTGTTCCGCCCCTTGCCCGCTTGAACGGGCGGGTGCCTTTGCCGGTCTTTTCCGAAGTGGCCCTCAAGCCAGCCAACTATTTTTTTGTGATAGCCAACCGGCATTACGTCAAACCCGCACTGCTCGAAGCTGCATTGGAGGTCGCCAACCAAATGGATCATTCCGTCACATTATACTTTTTGGATGCCAACTTCCCGTTTTTCGATGGTTTCCCGCTACTGCCCCACCGCAGCCACGATGATGGCGGCAAATTAGACCTGGCTTTTATTTATGAAAACCCGGTCACAGGTAAACTCTTGTCTGGGAGCCCTTCCTGGCTCGGCTACGGCTACCTGGAAAAACCAAAAGCAGGCGAGTATGATCAGCCAGCGAATTGTGAGGGTCGGGGTTACTGGCAGTACAGTTTATTATCCCGCCTTGTCCCGCAAGACAAGAATCTTGATTTTTCGGCTTCACTAAACCAGCAGCTGCTCCTCCGCCTGGCGCGGCATCCTGCAATAGGCAAAATCTTCCTGGAGCCTCATTTGAAAACGAGATTAGGGTTGGAAGGGCAGAAAAAGGTCCGCTTCCACGGTTGTGCAGCGGTTCGTCACGACGACCACATCCACATTCAATTGTGAATTAGGCGGTAAAAACCGTATCTTAATCTTTTCATTCAATCTGTTTTATGTCTTTCCTACTCCTCTTTTTCAGCTGTAGCCTTGCCTGGGCCACGCCTGCCGTTTCACCAGCTTCCCCCTTCGAGCTCGTTGATGAAGAAAGCGGCATCCAACTCTACGAACGCTGGCACAAAACGGCCGAGGGCAACGCCTATCGCGAACTCAAAACCGTACTGAAAGTAAAAGCCCCAACCCTAACCTTACTGCGTACCCTGCGCGAAGAGCAACAAGCTGAAAAGTGGATGCGCCGGGTGGATGAAGTCCGGTCCTTCCCCGGGCAGCATGAGCGCCACTGGTACGCTTACGTGCACTACGGTCTGCCCTGGCCGGCACGCGACCATGACTGTACCATAGCTTACCGGCAAACCGGCAGTACTGCTGGCAGTACCACCATTCAGTTTGAGTCCGTAGCACTGAAGCAATACCCCATCAAAGATGGGATTGAGCGCATCACGGGCTTGTCGGGCCGCTGGGAATTTGAAAGGCAGGCCAATGGCTACGCGGAGGTCCGCTATTTTATACAGACGACGAAGGCTTCTTCCCTGCCGCGCTTTATCACCGACCCTATCGTGCGCTCCAATATGATGCGTACCATGGAGGGCTTTCGGGAGGTGGCAGAAAGAGGCTAACAGATAGCCCTTATTACCGGGGCTTTACCACAATCGTTTCCCAACCATCATAGGCACCGCCCAGCCCTGCCGCCAGTTGAGTCAGGCCCCAGGTGAGGTCGTGAATGTATGGGGTGTGAATGCTGTCCTGCCGCACAAAGTGTATTCCATAGGGCATTTGGCTTTGCGCAAGTGTATCGTAAGCGATGGGCTCAAAGCTGTACCGTTTCAGGGGGTCCTGAAAGACGCTGCGGGCTTTGGTGGATTTGAAGTATGCCCAGTGCTCAATCGGCCGGGGCTGAGACAGCGGGTCGCCGGCTTCCTGCAGGCGGATGAGCACGCCATCGTTGTTGATTTCTGCCTGTTCGCGCTGATTGGGGAAGAGCTGTTCTGTGTAGGCAGACCAGGTATCGTCGGGCGCAATGGCCGCTTCTACTTTTCGCTTGGTGTAGGCCGCTACGGTTTCCTGTGCCAGCTCGTCGGCTTGGGGTTCTGCACGCAGGTAGTAGTACAATTGCTTCTCGCCCGGTACAACAATACTTCCCACAAAGACTCCAAAGTTGCCGCGCTCGAGCTTCTGCAACAGCTGGTCCTGTAATTCATTGGCCATCCGGGTTTCTGCTTCGGTGGGGAAGCCGGTGGGCAAGGTCTCATTTGCTTTTACGGTAACTTTCAGCAGGCGTGGGTGCGTCTGCAGCGGGGCCTGTTCTGACCAGCCCTGATCTACCGTAACGACCTGAGGCCCGGCAAGCTGCTGCCGTAAGAATACCGACCAGCGCTCTTCATGGCCAGGCAGGGGCGGCGCTTCACTTTTTTGCTGCTGAGGGCCTACATCTCCACACCCTGATAAGAGCAATAACAGCATTGGGAACAACCAATTTGAGTATCTCATAACTTTGTTTTAATCAACCGTAAAGGTAAGCCCATCGTAGCCGAGGGCTACATTTTCAGGCAACTTTTGGGATACTTCCCGGTGGAGCCCCATCCGGTGGCTCATATGAGTGAGAAAAGCCCGCCGGGGAGCCAGTTGTTGGATCAGGTCGAGGGCCTGCTCAAGATTGAGGTGCGAATGATGCTCACTATGGTGGAGCGCACTTAGCACCAGGGTATCCAGGCCATCTAGCTTCGCCAGCTCCTCCTTAGCAATCGTTCTAACATCGGTCAGATAGGCAAAGTTGCCAAACCGGAAGCCCAGCACAGGCATACGGCCGTGCATCAACTCTATTGGAATCACTTGCTGCCCTTCCACCTCGAAAGGCTGGCTTTTGGAAATGCGGTGGATTTGTACCTGCGGCGCGCCGGGGTAGCGGTTCTGGCTTTCAAAGATATAGGCAAACCGCTGATTCAGCTCTGTCTCTACCGGTGCGGTACAGTAGACCGGCATGTCCATGTTATTGCGAAAGTTGAACGGGCGTACATCGTCCAGCCCGATGATGTGGTCATTGTGCTGATGGGTAATGAGAATCGCATCCAGCCGGTCAATGCCCGTTCGGAGCATCTGTGCCCTGAAGTCCGGACCGCAGTCAATGGCAATATTCTTTCCACCCACCTGCAGCAGAGCCGCTGTGCGCAAACGTTTATCCTTTGGGTCTGCTGATTGACAGACCGCACAGTCGCAACCGATGACCGGTACGCCCTGTGATGTGCCAGTGCCAAGTAAAGTAATGCGTTTCTCGATGATCGTTGTTTTTTACTGAGTGGTGGCGTTCTGGTCCGGCAGCTTGTAGCCGTATTTCAAAAAGATTTTCTGAGCAGTTTCCGAAAACAAAAAGGTAAAGAAAGCCAGGCTTTCCCTTGCGTGGCGCTCATTACCGTAGCGGGTAATCACCACTCCCTGCTCAATGGGGGTATAACTGCTATCGGGCAGCTCCAGCCAACGCCCCTGGCCTTTTACCTCAGGCGACAGCACAACCGATTTGGCGGTTAGCCCCACATCTGCCGCTTTGGAAGTGATGTATTGATTTGTTTGTGCAATGCTTTCTCCGTAAACGAGCATTGGCTCTACTCCTTCAAATACACCATAATACTTCAAGTAGTTGATGGCTTGCTCACCGTAGGGCGCAATTTTGGGGTTGGCGATGGCAATTTTTGTAAAACCGTCCTCCAAAAGATATTCCGGGGTCACCCTTATGTTTTTTTCGGTCATACTCCAGGCCACCAGGGCGCCGTAAGCATAAACGCTGACACTACCTACGGCCTGATCTTTTTCAAGCAGGTATTGTGGGTATTTCATATTCGCAGATACCAATATATCGTAGGGGGCACCTTCCATAATTTGCGCGGTAAGCTTGCCTGAAGAGCTGATTACAGAAGAGACGCCAATGCCGGTCTGTTCCTGAAATTCATGAATCAGCTCCTCCATAGCAAACTGCACATTTGCAGCCGTTGCAACAGTGAGGGTTGGCCGGGCAGCTTTTGTTGGTGCAGTTGCCTCGGAACCGGAGGCCTCAGCAGATGGGGCACCACAGGCCGCCAGTATAACCAAAGCCGCCCAACAGAGATGGTACGTTAAGTGGTTCATTGTTCATTGAGTTTGTTCGCCGCTGAAGATACGGCTATTCCTCAAATTTTGCATTTGCCGCCATAAGGTCTTCATCTTCCGGCTCCGGGGCTTTTTCCGGTTGAACGATCTCGTTGTAAACCTGAAATGCAATGAATACAGGAAAGTGATCAGACCCGATCGACTTCAACCGGCGCAACTGACGGAGCTTAAAGTGGCGGGAACAGAAAATATGGTCTAACGGAAAACGCATTACCGGCCACTTTACCGGAAAGGTATTGAAAAAGCCTCTGCCTTTCCTGGGGTCCAGCAGGCGGCTCATTTTTTGGAAAAGTTCGGTGGTATAGCTCCAGGCTACGTCGTTGAGGTCGCCTGCAACGATGACAGGTTGCCGGGAGGATTTAGCCCGCTCGGCTACGATCAGCAGTTCCCTGTCTTTTTCCGTAGAGGTCGTACTCTCGGAAGGGGCCGGAGGCCGGGGGTGCACACCAAAGAAGTGGACTTTGTGCCCTGAACCCAGTATCATCCTGCATTCAATAGAAGGCACATCGGGCTCAATCAGGTAGTGAACCTGAGCGTCTTCCAGCTTGACCTTGCTGTACAACAACATGCCGTAAGTATTTTCCCTGGGCACCAGCACCGTATAGGGATAAGTTGCTTCTAAAGCCTCCATTTGTGTTTTCCACCAGTCGTTGGTTTCCAGCAGGAGCACGACATCCGGGGACAGCTTTTCTGCTAACTCCAGCACCCGCTCTGCTTTCCGGTTAGGCTGATACACATTGGCAATCATCAGGCTAAGGCGTTGCCCCCCACTTGCTTCATCAGATGCGCCATCCTCCAGTACTTCTCGCCTGGCCAGAGGCAGATAAGGATAAATCTGATAGCTGAGGAAAGCAAAAGACAGGGCAAAAGCGCCCAGCCCGGCCCAGAATAGCCAGCCCGAATAATCACCCCAAACCAGGCAGGCGACCATTCCAATGCCTGCGAGCACCCATTTTTGCAGCCGTGGGTACTCCATAGACCTGAAAACCCAGTAGTCCGACCGGATCATGGGCAGTAACACCATAGTCAAAACAAGGATAGTATAGATGATAAGGGCAATAGGCATAGCAAGCAATGTTCTACTTTGTGAAAGAGAATGCCGTGGCACTTGCCGTGCCACGGCATTCTCTTATAGAACCCATTCCCAATTGCAGTGTTTGGTGCTTTAGGCTTGTGTAGCCGTAGCTGGCACTTTAACGTAAGGTTGCCAGCCATAAGCCCGGGCGCCTTCCTGTACACCTGGCTCCCGGTTAACCGCTTTCAGGTAGAACGTCCCTTCGGGTGGTTCCACGCTCGTAGCCTGTTGCCCGCGGTGCAGCATTTCATAAGTTGCGTAATCCAACGCCCGGCGCTCTGCCAGCTTGCGGTTTAGCCCGAACTGCTCTGCCACAGCTTTCCAGTTGCTACCCACTGTGGCGGCAAAAACCTTGGATTTAGAGCCACTACCGTAAGCAAAGAAGCCTATTTTTTTGCCAGTCAGGTCTTGTGCTTCCTCCAGGTCAGCCTCTAAGGTGCTCATCAGGCTCAGGAAAAGCGAGGAGGTGTAGAGATTGCCAACAAGAGAGGAAGCCCGCTCTCCTTTCTCAATCTTTTCCGCCACAAATTTCCGGTAGCGGTCTGTCTTGGTTACGGCGCGCAGGTATTTACCTACGGCTTTCTGATAAGCGGCATCGGATTCGAAGTCTGCGGCCTCTGGCCAAGGCTGATCAATCAGGGCAGCGGTGCGCTCCCAGTCGCCCCGTTTCAGGCTTTCTTCCCGGAAAATTTCCGAGAACATGCGCCGGGCCTGATAGGCATAGGGCAGGTGAAAAACCATGCGGTGCCAGTCATCTGTGACCGGTTCTTTTTCGGGTAGGTTTTCCTGTTCTGCGTAATGCCGCATGGCTTCCCCGATTCGCTGCTGATAGCAATCATTGGAGTAGGGACCGTCAAAGACAGGGGTATCGCGGTGGATGTCCACGTGGGCATCATTGTGGTGGAGTATGGAGTTGGGGGCACCCGTTTCGAGCTTTGCCAGAAGGGCCTCGGCGTCCACACCTGTCACTCCGGCCAGCTGAAGCACCTCTTCAATAATCTGCTTTTTGGAAAAACGGCGCACCGGCTTGAAGAAATCATGCACCGGGCGGGAAGCTACGCCCCAGGCATCTTCAAAAGCCAGCAGCCGGGGTTGCTGACGGACCAGCACAGCGATGGCGCCGGCGCCCTGCGTGTACTCGCCACCGGAGTTTAGCTCGTACCTGGCCACATCTGATCCCACCACAATACCTATGCGGTCATCTCCGCCCTTCACCCAGTCGAGGGTGTTTTGAAGGGCATCTACGGCGCCAATACAGGCGAAGGTCATGTCTACCACATCGCAGTTCAGAAATGCACCTTCGCCATGCGTAGGCTCGAAGTACTGATTGAGCATGTCCTGCACATAGGTTGCCATGGGCTTAGACCCATCCAAAGCGCTTTCCGTGCCCATGTAAATCCGGCCAATCTGTTCTGGTTGTAGTGCATTGCGCTGCAAGAGCTCCAGTACAGCATTCGCGGCCATGGTGGCTACATCTTCATGGGCATCGGGCACCGACATAGCAGTCAGCCCCAGCCCTTTGTTGAGCTTCGCGTATTCTAAATCTCTCGCGGAAGCAAGGTCTTCAATCGGTAGATACAGATTGGGAATGTAGGCGGCTATATCGTCAATGCCTACGGTGTTCACTCCATGCATAATCCCTTGGTTTTTTAATTGCTTTGGTGCCGAGAGCTGTGCCGTGATCCGGAAATGATCCGGCGGGGATGCCCTCGGGCGACCGAGTCTGATGATTTGGTTGGCTTGTGGCTAGGATTGCCTTCTGCATTAGAGGCAAGAGGGTTACAATATTAGTAAACCCGTATAAAACAAGGGTTCAAACAAAAAGGGATCATTATGGTTTGAGGCAGCTGCATTTTTAGTGCCACCGTTTTTCCGACCGGCCTATTTGAAGCGCTCAAAAATCTCATCAATGGCTTTGGCCAGGTCCCTGTCCTTGCCGGTCACTTTATTGCCCGCATCGTGGGTGCTCAGGGCGAAATCCACGGTATTGTAGACGTTGTGCCAATCCGGATGGTGCTGCATTTTTTCAGCGTGGAAGGCGACTTCGGTCATAAAGCTGAAAGCCTGTGTAAAGTCTTTAAATTTGAAGGTTGCTTTGAGTTGGTCATTTTCTTCTTTCCACATAGGTTGATTAATTTTCTTCTTTCAAGCTTATGGGGCGCTAAATGTTCAGAGATAATGAAGGAAAATTGAACAACACTTGTAAACCAATGGAAAAAATGATTATTTCTGCCAGGCCAGGGCATTCCCAACAGACCCGTATGGCTCGAAAACAGTGCTGGCGGTCACGAGGGCGTTAAAATCTTCTTAACTTCTGCGGTTTTTTGTGGAAAAAATGCGACTTTAATATCCTGAATCAAGTCAACATTGGAAGAAGGCCAGGAAATAAACAGCCTCCGCCATTCATTAATACAATCAGAAAAAAAACCTATTTGAATATGAGAATACTATTTCTAACTGCAGTACTAGTCTTTGCCTTTGGTGTTTCTGCAACGGTACAGGCGCAAGAGTTATCCAAAGAGGAGAAAAAAGAATGGAAAAACAAAGCCAAGGAATACAAGCGTAACCCTGCGGCTCTAAAATCCCTTTCTGAAAGTGTAGACCGTTATAAGCGGGAAGCCAATGAGTATGCTTCACAGATCAACGAAATGGAGGCAGAAAAGGCGAACCGCCGTGCCCGTATCGCCCAACTGGAACGCGACAACGCCCAAATGCAGGACAAGCTGGCTGCCACGCTTAATGAGCTCGATCAGCTGAGAATGTCTGCTCCGTCATCACCGCCACCTATGGGCAACGCTATGCAGGGCCTTGTCTTCCGGGTACAAATTGGTGCCTTCGAAAAGCTCAACGTGCCTTCCACCTTGGATGGCGAAGATGACAACATGGACCTGGAAATGGTCGATGGGCTCCAAAAAATTATTATCGGTAAATACCCGGATGTGGAAAGTGCAGAGGCGCTTCGAAGCTATATGCAGCAACTAGGCATTTCTGATGCCTGGGTGGTGGCTTACCAGGATGGCATGCGCATACCGGTAGAAAGCGTAGTGCCCGGATACGGTCAGTAAAGAAGGGTTGAAAAAAATCGGAATGGGTTGTTGATTCAACAGTCAGAACAGACGATGTGATCAGCAACCCATTTTTTATCTCCTTTTTCCTCCACCTTTACCACGGTGGCTTCCGCCTTTTTTCCCTTTTCGGAAATTGCCTCCCCTGCTGCCACCACGGCCTTTTCGGGGCTGTGGTTTGGCATCTTTCAATTCTTCAGGCAGCGGCAGGCGTTGTACTTTTCGCTCGATCAGCTCCTCGATGCGCTTGAAGCGGTACATATCTTCCCCGTTGATGTAGGTGAAGGCCATACCGGAGGCTTCTGCCCGGGCAGTACGCCCGATGCGGTGCACATAGTCTTCTGCATCGCCTGGCACATCAAAGTTGATGACTGCGTCAATGCCTTTAATATCAATACCCCGGGATAGCACATCTGTAGCTACGATCACAGGCGTATTGCCACTTTTGAAGCCATGTAACTGGTTTTCCCGTTCTTCCTGAGAGAGATCAGAATGGATAGCACCAGCTTGTATGCCCTTGCGCTGAAGTGACTGCGCCAGGTCTTTGACCGTTTTTTTGCGGCCTGCAAAGATGATGACGCGCTCCAGCCGTTTATTGGTTTCCAGGACCTTTTCGGTCAACGCAATTTTAGCATGGTCTTCAACCTCGTAGGCCAGCTGCAGGATATTCTCAGCCGGTTTAGAGATGGCAATGTTGATCTCTTTGGTAGGCCCGTTCAGGATTTGCATAGCAAATTTCCGGATTTGGGCAGGCATAGTGGCGGAGAACAGCAGGTTTTGCCGTTCGAGAGGCAGCTTATGCACGATATTCATAATAGCCGGTGCAAAACCCATGTCAAGCATTCGGTCTGCTTCGTCCAGAATAAGGTACTTAAGGCCGCTAAAGTCCACATACCCCATATCCATGTGGGAGGTGAACCGCCCCGGTGTAGCGACGATAATGCTGGCGCCCCGCTTCAGGGCGCGCTTTTCCTGCTCCATTGCATGGCCGTCCCGCCCACCGTAAATGGCAATGGAGCTGATCGGCGTGAAGTAGGACAGGGCTTCCAGTTGCTGGTCCACCTGCATCGCTAACTCCCGCGTAGGCTCAATAATCAGTGCCCGGACTTTGTCGTCGGACGATTCTTTGCTCAGCTCGTTGAGGACAGGTAGCAAAAAGGCGGCTGTTTTTCCGGTCCCTGTTTGGGCGCAAGCCAGTACATCCTGCCCTTCCATAATTGGAGGAATGGCCTGTTCCTGTACCGGAGTAGCCTCTTCAAAACCCATCGCGTAAAGGCCTTCCAGAAGGGAAGGCTCAAAACCAAATTCGTTAAATTTCAATGTCTCTGTATTATTTAGTATCGCTTTATACGCAAATTTGCGCTAAAAACGACTGAAAATCACGATTTCTTACATAATAACGGCCACAAAGGTACGCTAATGCAGCCAAACCGCTGGAATTACTTTCACCTGCTGCCTTTTTCTTCTGTTTTTCGTCGACAACTCTTTCGATTCAGTCTATAGAACAGCTCATTCCAGCAACAAATAAGGACAGTAGCAGGTTCTTAACGTAAATTACGCATTGTAAGATTATCCACCATGCAGTATCGTAAATCTTTTCAGACTTCCAGTAATAACCCCTTCAGCTCCATCATTGGTGTGGTGCTGGGCATCCTTTTTTTGCTCGGGCTCTTTTTTGTCGCCCGGTTTATCTTTACCATCCTGTATTACCTTTCGCCGGTGATGCTGATTGCCGCGCTCATCATCGACTATAAATCCGTGACGGGTTATGGCAAATGGCTGGTGGACAAAGTAAAGACTAACCCGCTATTGGGTATCGGTGGCATTTTGCTAACGGTCCTCGCCTTTCCTCTGGTGAGCCTGTTCCTACTGGGCAAAGCCTTGTTCAAAAAGAAGGTACGGGAGGTCGAGCAGGAAGTGGAGCGGCAGCGGGAAGGTGAGTACGTCGATTTTGAAGAACTCGACAGCGAGCCCATGGACCTCAAACGATTGGAAGAGCAATTTCGCGAACAGGAAAACCCCAAACGCCGCCGCAGCAATTACGACGATTTCTTCGATAGCCAGTCCTGATGGCAGTGGGGCTGATCATTGGCGGAGCCAGCCTGGCTCTCGGTGCTGCGTACTTGTTGTTGATTCAATGGGTAATCAGGCAGTGGCATAAGCTCCCTGTATTTGAGCCCGCCCCTATTGAGCCCGCCCCTTCCGTAACGATTCTTGTGGCCGCCCGTAATGAGGCTGCCAATATCCGGCATTGCCTTCAGGCCTTATCCCAGCAAAACTACCCTGAGCTGTCCCTGCAAATCGTCGTGATTGACGACCACTCCACAGATGCCACCGCTGCAATGGTGGAAGCCTTTCCACATCCTAATCTCACCTTGCTTCGCCTGCCCGCAGGGCAGTATGGGAAAAAGCGGGCGCTGGAGCTGGGGGCAGCTGCAACACAAAGTACATACCTGCTCACCACTGATGCTGATTGCCAGCCGCCGCCACTTTGGGTGAAGGAGCAGGTACAGCATTTGGAAAGCGCGGCGCTTGCTGCTTCGACGGGCCCTGTACTGCTCACCGGCACAGATAGCCTGCGCTACCGGTTCCAGGCGCTTGACATGGCCGGCATGATGGTGCTAACGGCGGTGGGCCTGCATACCGGCACCTGGATTTTGGGCAACGGAGCGAGCCTTGCCTACCGCCGGGCGGCTTTTGAGGCAGCAGGCGGGTATGCGGATAACCGGGGCACGGCTTCGGGAGACGATATTTTTTTAATTGCTAAAATCACCAGGGGGCAGGGGCTTCCGGTCCGGTTTTTAAAAAGTGCAACTTTGGCAGTGCCCACGCCGGCGGCTCCGGACTGGGCGGCTTTTTTACGGCAGCGGCTGAGGTGGGGCACCAAAAATGCAGCGGCGCCGGCAAGTGCAGGCACGACGCTTGCATTAGGTATTGCTTTCCTGCTGAGTTGGTCTATTTTGCTGTCGCCCCTGTTGTTTCTGGCCGTAGGGCACTTCTGGCTGGTCTTTCTGGCGCTGTTGTTACTGCTCAAGTCCCGGGCAGACTATGGGCTGCTCAAAACAGCCTGTCAGTTTTTCCATCAGGAACACTTACTGAAATCCTTTGCCCGCTCGGAGGTGCTGCACATTGGCTACATAGCATTCATTGGGCTGGCCTCCTTATTTGTGCGAAAGTATCAGTGGAAGGACAGGTATGTGAAGTAGGGTTGAGGGCTAAGGTCAGGCTTAAGCCTGGAGTGCTTCGAGCCGGGTTTTGAAGAGGTACTTCGGCGTGGAAGCGTAGAGCTCTTCGTATCGCTGCAGAGCAGATTTCCGGTACTTTTCTACCTCTGGCAGCAAAAGAAAGAGTTCGTAGTAGATGGCCGCTTCCTCTTCAAGTTCTTCCACTTCCTGTAGCAGATTTTCAAGTGATTGTAAGGCTTTTTCCTTTGCGCCATGAGCGTGTTCCTGCTTAGCCAGTAACATCCGGGTTTCAAATACCAGGTCCGGGTTGCCCAGAGCTTCGGCGATGGCCTGAGCTTCTTGGGTTACAGGCTTAAGCTCTTCAAGCCTGTTAAGGGCAAGCAGCACGAGGCCTTTTTCCGCAAGGCTGGCCCCCAGGACAAGGCGGTTGTTGATCATCCGGGTTACCTCAATGGCACGGTTGTAGTAATACAGGGACCGGTCGTAGGCTTGAGTAAAATAAAATACATCGCCCAGGGTATTCAGTGCTTTGGCAATCCCTTTCTGATAGCCTAGTTCCTCGCAGAGCATCAGGTTCTTCTGCAGGTACTCAATAGCTCGCTGGAAGTGGCCTTCAATACTGTACAGCTCTCCGATCAGCCCCAGCGCGATAGCAGTCCCCTGCTTATCGCCTAGTTCCTCACAGAGTTCCAGGTCATGCTGGAAGTTCTCCATGGCCCGCAGGTAATCGCCCTTGCGTTCATAAACACTGCCGATACAGCCGATGGCAATAGATGTGAGTTGCTTGTTGCCAAGTTCTTCGCTCAGGGCCAGCCCTTTCTGATAGCTTTCCAGAGCGGCATCGTAGTCGCCTTTCTCAAAATAGACGATACCGAGATTGGTAAAGAGGTTGGCCATGCCCTGTTTGTCGTTGAGCCGCTCGCTGACTTTGAGCTGAGCCAACTGGCAACGGATGCCCTCATCGTAGTTGCCCTGGTTCATATGAGTCAGCCCAAGGTTGGCGGCCACCTGTGCGCTTCCTGTGGGGTCAGATTCCCTGTTTTCTGTACCGAGGCTTCTTTCGAAGTAGCCCTTTGCTTCATCGTACTTTCCCTGCCGGAAGAAAAACTCGCCCAGGCTGCCGTAGGCTTTGGCTTTGCCTACTTCGTCCTCTATAGATTCGAACAAGCCTGCGGCGACCTGGAGGTACTGTTGTGCCCGGCTGTAATCGCCTTTGAGCATGAGCAGCCGGCCCAGGTTATTGTTGGCCTGGCCCAGCAACAGGACATCGCGGGTTTGTTTGGCCAGGCTCAGGGCTTCTTCGTAGGTTCTTTCGCACTCATCCCAGTTACCGATCAGCTCAAGGACTTTGCCTTTATTGAGATAGGTTTGAATCTGATCAGCATTATCTTTTTGTTTGCCAAGCTTGGTGAGCAGCTTTTCGTAGTAGTCGAGTGCCTGTTGATTTTGATAGTTGCTGCGGGCATAGTCGGCAGCTTTTTGAAGGTATTCACAGGTTTTGTCAAAAACATTAGCCTGTTCGTAGTGAAACGCCAGATCGGCATAACGTTCTTCGATGTTATCGGCGTACAGGTCTTCAATCGCTTCCCCAATGAGGCCATGAAGTTGCTCCAGGCGAGTGCGGAGCTGCATGCCGTACACGGCTTCCCGGAGCAGGGAGTGCCGGAAGATGTAGCGCAGCTCATTCATGGCGTGCCAGATCTGCCCCTTTTCGGCCCGTTTGATCTGATCGCGCAGGACTGCGGAGGCGGCGCCATTCTTTGCCGCAAAGCCATCCTGTTTGCGCATGACTTGCGTCAAAATGGGGATATCAAACTCGCGCCCAATCACCGCAGCGGCTTTTACGGTTTCCTTCACCAGTTCGCTCAGCCGGTCGATGCGAGCGGTGAGAATGGCATTAATGGAGCTGGAAAGCTTCACATCTTTATCGTGTATGGTCCAGCGCCCGCCCTCCTGTACCAGCAAATCCCGCTCTGCAAAGTATTCCAGCATCTGCTCCAGGTAAAAAGGGTTGCTGTTGGAGGTCCGTAGCAGGGTATCCAGAAATTCCGGGTGGATGGTGCCGCCCAGGCGCAATTCGGCAAACTCCTGCACGGCATCAGGGGTCAGTGTGTTCAGGTCCACTTCAATGTGGGGCAGCCTGTACTGCTCCAGCAGGGCGGGCTCCAGCAATTTTGGTTTGGAACCATCGTCAAGGTAGCGGGAAGTCAGGACCACTGCAATCGGATAGCGACTCAGCTGACGGACAAATTCGGTGAGTAACTCCCGGCTGTTTTCATCCATCCAGTGGCCGTCTTCCACTTCTACTACCACCGGCTGTATGAGCGACTCTGTGATAAGGAGGTTGATGATAGAGGATATCGTGTTTTGGTAACGGCCTTTAGCGTCAAGTACATCCCAGATAGAATCTTGGTAATTAAGCCCGATGAGCGCAGCCAGTACCGACTTGGTCCGTACCAGTTCGCGGCGGGCAGTTTTGGCTTCGGGGCGGTTGAGTTCTTCCAGGTCTTCCAGTAGTTGGTTATAGCGCTCTTCGAAGTGCTGGAAATTGGCCATGGAGGTGCTCTCCGGATATTGCTCGAAGTAATTTTTCAGGAAGGTAATGAAAGGGTTGAAGGGCTTGCGCAGAATCTGATCGGCCTGGCAGGTATGCCATTGTACCAGCCCCTCCTCAAAAAGTAGTTTTTTGAATTCATGCATCAGGCGGCTCTTGCCCACGCCGGCCTCTCCGAATATATAGGCCACGCCTGCGGTCTGCTCCCTGAAGATAGGCTGAATGAAAGACAACAGCTCGCTCAGCTCCTGATTGCGCCCGACCATCTGACTGGAATAGGCCGGGCGGGATTCATAGTTGCGCCCAATCAGCTTGTAGGTAGGTACATTGCCTTTGATACCTTTGTAGCGGATGTCTCCCCGGTGCTGAAAGTTGAAGTGGTGGTTTTTCTGTATCTCACTGTCCACCAGCACATCGCCCCACTTGGCATGTGTCATCAGGCGGGCCGCCAAATTGACCCGGTTGCCTACAGCTGCATACTGACAGCGCTCCCGCCCTCCGACGATGCCGGTATAGGCGGTGCCAATGGTGATGCCGGCCCGGTACTCCAGCCCGGTATCCAACTGTAGTTGCCGCAGGTTTTCCCGTACACTGAAAATGAACTCCAGGGCCCGGTCGTTGCTGTTCTCAAAAGAAACAGGAGCCCCGAAAAAGCCCACCATCACACCTCCCTTGTCTCCAAAGTCCACTTCCTTGAAGTAGCCGGAGAAGTTGTGCATTTCCTCGATCACAATTGTCGCAAATTCGTCCAGCACCCCATGGCTTTCCACTCCCTGAAAGGATAAAAAGATGGAAATAACGGTGCGGAATTCTCCGTCTTGCTGATAACTGGCCACAGACTCTGGTAAGAACTGCCGTACAACGGCTTTATCCAGCTCCGGCAAATTAGCGCGTTCCGGCAGGGTGCGTTCCACTTCCGGCAGCAAGCCCCAGACTTTATAAAAGCCCTCTTCCAGTTTTTTGAGGTAGAAGCCTTCCTGCTTGAGCTGATGCCCCAGCTCGTCATCCACCACAATATCCTGATCTTTAGCCTTCACCTGGCACTCGGCGCACTGATCAATCGGCTTACCCCGGAAGTAGAAGGATTTATGGTCTGTTTTGCCTACAATCCCCCATTCCACGGTGCCATAGGAAAGCCCAAACTTGATGCCAATGGTAAAGTTGTTGAAGCGGAATTCCCGCTTACTGAACAGATAGCGGGCGAGCATGGCTACTTTTATGATATCCTGCCCTCGCTCCTCAGAACGGTCGGCAGGGAAAATAGCTGTAAAGGCGTCGCCGGCAAAGTAGGGGATGAAACCGCCCCTGCTATAGACCAAATGGACGAGCGGCTCAAATATTTCATTGAGGACATTTGTCAATTGCTCCGCCCCCTGGCTACCCTGTTGCATAAGGGCTTCGGTCAGCGGTGTAAAGCCGGACAGGTCCACAAATAGCGTGTAGGCTTGCAACTGCCCCTGGGCGTGCCCTGCCTTGAACCGGTCCTGAATGAAGTGTGGAATTAGGTTTTTCACAGATCGTTTGTCCTCGTTCCGTTATCAGTGTGGCAAATTACAAATTTTCCGGTTGGCGGACTAATCCGTGGGCGGACTGTGCACCGGTAAACCGGATAGGAGGTGGATAAAAGGGCAGGCAAGATGTGATCTGGGGGCGTGATAATAATCGCTCAATAGATTTTGAGATTGATTTCGCGGGGTATAACGCAGATGTTTTTAACTAAATTATGTTGGAGTAGATTAATTCGCATTTCAACACAGGAAGTCTCGTTCTTTTTTTATTTTCCAGCCTAAAAAGTGCCAAGTTTATGCGCCGATTGCTAGTCGCTACTGATTTTTCTCCCGCTGCCCGTACAGCCTTTGAGTACACCTTGCAACTGGCCGCCGACCTGAAGGCTGAAGTCCATCTGCTTTTTATTAACAAAGTGGTGAGCGCGGAGACCTCGCTGCCGGAGCAGCACAGACGGGCTCTTATTGAACGCGATAACCGGGAGTACGGCAAGAAGCTGCAACGCTGGGCCCGGCACTACCCTGATCAGCCCCGGGAGTATGTTGCCGCGCCCAATCTCCATTTTCATGTGAGGCCAGGAAAGGCCGCTTCCGGAATCATTCAGGCTGCCAGCGAACTTCAGGTGGAAGCCATTGTGCTGGGCGGGCGCGAAAAGCACAACATCCGCGAGCATTTGTTTGGCAGTGTCACCACCCAGCTCATTGGCCGCAGCCCCTGCCCTATGCTCATTATTCCGGAAAAAGCACGGTATCAAAAGCTGCAAAGCATTGCCCTCGCGGTTGACATCACCCTCAGCGAAGAACGTGTGTTTCAACAATTGAAAGAAGTGGCCAAGCCGCTAGAGGCCTCCGTACAGCCTTTTTTTGTCAATATGCTTCCGGGTGAACAGGACAAGATCAAACTCGAGCAGCTGGATGCAAACGGGCAGCGCATCGACATGGTACGCGACCGGGAGATAACGAGCGGTATCACCTATTATCTGGAGCAAAACCAGGTACAAATGCTCGCTATGTATATTCCGCGAAGGGTATTTCATGAACACCTGCTGCATGGGCACCTCCTTCGGTATATGGCCTGGCATACGCCACTGCCTTTGTTGCTGGTGCGGGAGTAACCACCCTATTCAAACGACCAGTACGGCTCCATCTTTTTCAGGACCTCTGCCGGGATCGACCGGATTTTGGCCACCTCCGCTGCTGAGGTAAAAGCACCGTGCTGCCCCCGGTAAGCGATGATAGCGTTGGCGTGCTTCCAGGTCAGGTAAGGGTGCGCCTTCAGGCCGGTTGCATCCAAATGGTTGATCCGTAAGCGCTGCACCGGTTGGTCAACCACCAACCGTGGACGGATGCGCTGAAAGGTGCTGTCGGGCAGCCCGTAGGTCTCCCCAACCTGGTCCACATGAGCAAAACCGCCCAGCTTGTCTCTGAATCCACATATGCGGCGGGCGAAAGCCGGGCCGATTCCCTGCAAAGCCTGCCACTCTTCCGGGGCCGCGGTATTGATGCGGATGGATGTGGGTGGCTCAGTGGCTTCAGGCCTCGGCGGGGTGGCTTGGGCTTCTGCATCCGCTGCCTGGCTTTCGGGCCTGGGCTCACCTTTGGGGATCGATACATAAGGCATCAGTGCTTTGGCCTGATCAGGCGGTAAACCGTATATCTTTTTCAGGTCTTCGGGTTGCCGGAACTGCCCCCCTTTATCACGGTAATTAATCAGGGTGCGTACTGTGCGCCCGGAGAGCCCCAACAGCATCAGGCTATCGCCGGAAAGGGTGTTGGGGTCGAAGGCAAAGCGTTGGGGTGCAGGTGCTTTGGCAGCACGACGGGTTGTGCCCTGAGGCTCGGTCGGACGATTGAGTATGCGAATGTAAGGGGCGATCCGGGCATAATCCTCCTCAGAGAGGGTGTAGATATCCTGCAGGTCCTCAGGTTGCCGGAAGGGCTTTACCTTTTCGCGGAAGCGGACGATAGTGGTGGCTGTTTTGCGTGATAGCCCCAGCAGCTGCAGGCTGTCCAAAGGCAATGTATTAGGATCAAAATAGAATAAGGCTGGTTCAGGTGCAGTAGAGGAGGGCGCCGCTTCAGGCATCAGAAAAGCTTCAAGCTCCGCTTCAAAGTCATCAAATTCAACAGACGTTGGAGGGGATAAAAGGGGGTATACCAATGGCAGCAAGGCAAAGGTGAAAATCAAAACCGCCAGTACCCATGCCCCGTTGCGCTCTGATTTGGTGTAGTAGAAATAGTCTTTTAGCCAGTCGTTCATTCTACCGGGTTTTTAATCCATGATTCAATGATACCGTTTTCCAGCGTTACCGCTCCTGTCTGGGCAGTGTAGTAAAAAGCAAGGCCTAGCGCCTTCGCCTCCTCCGACCAGCCTGCTGCCCGCCAGGGTGGGTTGGAGCCATCAGCGATAAAGCATGAGGTGTTTATGCGCTCCAGGACTTTGGCAAGCCTTACTTTGGGGCTTTGGCTCAGAACCACGGCATCGACCCGGAAGCTTCCCGTTCCTGTCAGTTGCGCTGTGTCTTCGAGGACCAGCAACCGGGTTTCCCCCAGCTGCCAGTAGCCCTTTTGCCCTGCCGCCGCATCCACCTTTGCGGACTGTCGGGGGGAGAGGAGGGTGTCCACACTAGCCCGGCGGCGCCAGCGGTGCGCCTCACAGGCGAAAGCCAGCCGGTCCTCCTTCATTGCAGGGCTGGTGATTTGAGTGATCTGGTTGCCGTGAAATACATCTACCGCAGTATGCTTATACACCTGGTATATCACTACCGATTGTTGTTGCGAGCTTACCCATTTTTCCCAGGCATATCCACCCGCCAGTAGCGCCCCTAACAACAAGCTGCCCAGCACCCATCGGAACTGTCGGGTCCGGTGCCCCAGTACCAGCCCCACCAATAACGCATAGAGCCCCCAAGCGCCTGCGGGCCCCATCCAAATGCCTTCCAAAAGCCCGCCGGGCAGCTGCTGAATGACAAAGATGCCCGCATTGACCAAATAGATAAGGCCGTAGAGTACTTTGGCAATCAGCGCCCCCAGAACAGGCACACTGTGAAAAGCCAGCAGCAAAAGTGTTAGGGAAAGGATAAGCCCGGCAGCGGGCACTACAATCAGGCCCGAGAGCACAAAGTAGAGGGGGAACTGATGAAAGTAATACAGGCTGATGGGCAGTGTGCCGAGTTGTGCCGCCAGAGAAACAGCAGACAGCTGCCAAAGATAGTCGCCAATCCGGTTTTCGATATGCCAAAGGCTGTAGATGCGGGGCTGAAAGTAGACGATGCCCAGCACCGCCAGATAAGACAGCTGAAAACCTACATGGTACAACAGGTTGGGATTGGTTGCCAGCAGTACAAGCGCTGAGGCCGCGAGGGTGTTGTAGACATTGGTAGTCCGCTGCAAAGCAAGGCCGACTGCCAAAAAGCTAAACATAGTGGATGCGCGGAGCACGGAAGGGGCGGCGCCTGTCAAAAGCGCAAAGGCCCAAATGCCAGCAATGATTAGCCCGGTCTTGACTATTTTCCACAAGGGCTGTCTCAGCGGGACGCGCCCCAGCAACCACATAAGGATGAGCTGTACCAGGCCTACGTGCAGCCCGGATACGGCCAACACATGCATGGCACCGGTATTGGCATAGGCATTTTCGATTTCTTCCGTCAGAGCCGATTTGTATCCCATAGTCAGCGCGGCGCCTACGGCATATTCGTTTGGGGTAGGCAGGTATTGTTTCAGTATTTCAAGGGCCTTGGTGCGCAGGTGCCCGGCAACACTCATCAGCCCGGGCTGATGCTCCAGCCGTACCCAGTTTGTATCTGCAAAAACCTGATGATGGATATCCCGGGCAGCCAGGTATTTTCTGTAGTCAAACTGATCCGGGTTGAGTGGAGGGGCTACAGACTGGACTTTTCCACGTACCATGATACGGTCCCCCGGAACCAGAGACGCATCAGGCAGCGGCCGGTCCAGATAGGCGAGCACTTTCCCGGCAGAGGGGCGGGCATGTCCGGTTGTGTCTGAAGTGGCGGTAGTACGTAATGTCACTTTCAGCCTTTGACCGGCGGGTACCACTTCTGTGACTGTACCCATAAGTACGGCAGGGTGGTCTTCCCGGAGTTGGTTTTGGAAGTGATGGGCGTAGCTACGGGTATCATGCAATACAGTCAGCACAAGCCCCAAACCAGTAAAAACCACCGTAATTATTGCGCCGGGCAACCATCTGAACCGGAATGCCCACTTTCGGTACCGGGAAAAGCCCAAAGCAATAATGCCAACGAGTGCGAGTCCCAGCCCCAGCTTCCAATAGGGCAAAATGCGAGCCAGGCCGACCCCCAGTATAGTGGGCAGCAGTAGTCTTAGCATGGGGGTCTCTCTCCAGTTCATAATGGCGGAAGAGCGTTTATGTCAAAGTTATCTAACCTGTTGTTTTTCAGCCAGAGTTCCTGTTTTGCTGCCCAACGACTCAAACAGTGCGCTTTGTCAATACCAGTGCGCGCTTGCTTTTTTATTTTTGCATTTTAAGGGCCCCGGCAAATAAAAATAGAACATTTTTTAAAAAACACCTTAAATTCTTATCAGTCGGTGGTCTGCAGTTGATTATCAATAGCTTAATTCGATCTGTAAATTGTGTACAATATACACTAAGCGTGCCCTGTTTAATTTGGTAAGGATTGAAATATTTCTTTATTTTCCACCTGTATACTATAATGACTGGCTATAATGAACGAATTCAACGAATATTTTAAGTCTGCTTTTACAGTTGATAATGTGATTTTTGGATTTGATGAGGGCGACCTGAAGGTATTGCTCATCAAACGTGGAGAAGAGCCCTATCATGGCAAATGGGGCCTGCCGGGCTATTTTGTGTACCCTAATGAAGACCTTGACACGGCTGCGAAGCGGGTGCTGGAGGAGCTGACAGGGTTGCGCAACGTCTTCCTGGAGCAGGTCAAAACGTTTGGTACCGTTAACCGTCACCCTTTTGGGCGGGTCATCACGGTAGCCTATTTTTCGCTCATAAAAATCAGCCACTATACCCTCCAACCTTCTTCCATTGCACGTAAAGCGAAGTGGCACTCTGTAGCCGAGGTGGAAGACCTGGCGTTTGATCACAATGATATCCTTAATGCTTGCTTCAACCGCCTGAAGTGGCTGGTCCGCTCCCGGCCGGTGGGGTTTGAGCTGTTGCCGCCTAAGTTCACCCTGACGGAGCTGCAGCACCTCTACGAAGCCATTCTGGAAACCAAGCTGGATAAGCGGAATTTCCGGAAAAAGATTCTGACGATGGATCTGCTGGTGGATCTGGAGGAAACCCAGGAAGGCGTGGCACACCGCCCGGCCCGATTGTATCAGTTTGACCGCAACCGCTATGAACAGCTACTTGCCGAAGGGCTCAGCTTCGAGCTTAAGGAAAGCAAGCGAAAGGAACCCACAGAGCGCAAGCCCCGTACAAGAAGGAAACCTCAGCAGATGGCCTAGTGGTCTGTCAAAGTTAAAGATAGGGGTTGGAAA